>Ga0255760_10000067_pt1 | contig 92176 bp, 66 predicted proteins | sample 071ome_25_FD_179960 | JGI IMG/M metagenome (GOLD analysis project Ga0255760, IMG submission 179960) | Coastal salt marsh microbial communities from the Groves Creek Marsh, Skidaway Island, Georgia - 071410BT metaG (version 2) | ecosystem: Environmental > Aquatic > Marine > Intertidal zone >...
AGGACCAAGAAATCAAAACCTAACTGATCTATTAGGAAAGTTGGAGCCAGATCACTTTCGACTGGAGGCCACAGGGCCTTCAAAAGAGACATTGAGGTTTTACAGTAAAACTTCAGGTCAAAACTTGGGTTACTTCAATCATTCGATTGGTCGGGAAAATGGAGCCTTTGGCTACAGATTTTTGGATTGGAATTGCCGAGCGAGGGACAGAGCGCCAGATGGTATGACTGATCTTGAGCTTGGTAAAGAATTCTGTGGTCGGCATAATTGCACTACTGATCAGCATATTTGCACCGATCAGATATCTGTGCATTTGGGTAGAAGCAGAAGTAAAGGTCATCTTTACATTGCAGTGCTTGATCCGATTTTGGCTGAAGATATATTGCTCCATTACCTTTAGAGAATTAGGAAATTATGTTTGAACAAATTTTTAAGAATATCGACGATGTATTGCGTAAAGAAGCTGGCTGTTCTTCTGAGCTAGACTATACAGAGCAGACTTCCTGGCTTTTGTTTTTAAAGTACCTTGATGATCTTGAACAAGAGCGGGCTATGGAAGCCGAGCTTCTTGGGCAGAACTATGAATACATCATGGATTCAAAGTATAGATGGTCTGAATGGGCTGCTCCAAAGGATGATTCAGGAAACTTCGATCACAACATTGCATTGACTGGGAATGATCTCAGAGACTTCGTAAACCTGGAACTCTTTCCGTATCTAAGTGGATTTAAGGAGCGCTCTGATTCTTCAGATACAATTGAATACAAGATTGGAGAGATATTTGGTGAAATCCGAAGTAAGTTTCAAAGCGGTTACACCTTAAGAGATGCCCTGGAGCTTATTGATCAACTGCGATTCAAGACCCAGGAAGAGAAGTATGAGTTGAGTGATTTGTATGAAACACGTATCAAGAACATGGGTAATGCTGGGCGCAATGGAGGGGAGTACTACACACCCAGGCCATTGATTCGAGCCATGATAAAAGTGCTGGACCCAAAGATAGGGGAAACTATCTATGATGGTGCTTGCGGGTCGGCTGGCTTTCTTTGCGAGGCCTATGACTATCTAAGGTATGACGAGGACGGAAAGTCTGCAAAATTAAGTACAGATGATTTAAAGACGCTTCAGACGAAGACTCTATACGGGAAGGAAAAAAAGAGTCTGGCATTTGTGATAGCAATCATGAACCTGATTCTCCATGGGATCGATGCGCCTAACATAGTGCATACCAATACTCTTTCTGAAAATCTGGCAGATATTCAGGAAAAGGATCGATTCGATGTCATCCTTGCAAATCCACCCTTTGGTGGCAAAGAGCGCAAAGAGGTGCAACAGAATTTCATGATTCAAACAAGTGAAACCGCATTCCTGTTTCTTCAGCATTTTATCAAGAGGCTAAGGGCTGGAGGAAGAGCGGCGGTTGTCATCAAGAATACCTTCCTTTCAAACGCTGACAATGCCTCAAAAGCTCTGCGTGAAGAATTGCTTACGAGTTGTAACTTACACACTGTATTGGATTGCCCAGGAGGGACGTTCACAGGGGCGGGTGTGAAGACGGTTGTTCTGTTTTTTAAAAAGGGGGCAGGTACTAAAAAGACTTGGTATTACCAGCTTGACCCAGGCAGAAGTCTGGGTAAGACGAATCCGTTGAATGACTTAGATCTTAAGGAGTTTGTCGAACTGCAGAATGGCTTTCAAGATAGTCAGAAATCTTGGTCTGTTTCTGTTGCCGATGTGGATAAGTCGTCCTTTGATCTGTCGGTGAAGAATCCTAACAAGGAAGAAGTAGCTCCGCTCAGGGATCCAATAGAAATATTAGATGAGATTGCAAAGTTGGACTCAGAGAGCGCTCAACTGCTTGAGAAGGTGAGGGGGCTACTTTGAAAAATGGCTGGAAGTCTGTAACACTTGATTCAATATGTAGCATCGCTCGTGGAGGTTCGCCTAGGCCCATTAAGGATTACATCACTGAAGATGAGGAGGGAGTAAATTGGATTAAAATTGGAGATGCGACGGCTTCTTCAAAGTATATCGTTAAAACCAAGCAGAGAATACGCAAGGAAGGGATTTCAAAGTCGAGATTCGTAAAGGAAGGTGACTTTCTACTGTCGAACTCCATGAGTTTTGGTAGGCCATATATAATGAAGACCACAGGATGCATACATGACGGTTGGCTGGTTCTAAGTGATAAGACTGGGGAGTTTGACCAAGACTATCTATATCATTTCCTTGGCTCTCACATTGCATATAGGCAATTTGATATTCTAGCTGCGGGTTCAACTGTTAGAAATCTAAATATTGATCTTGTAAGTAGAGTCAAAGTTTTACTCCCCCCACTCCCAACCCAAAAACGAATAGTAGCCATCCTCGACGAAGCCTTCGAAGCCATCGATAAAACCATTGCCAACACCGAGAAAAACCTGCAAAACGCTCGTGAGTTGTTTGAGAGTTACTTGAATAAGGTTTTTACGGAGCGTGGTGAGGGGTGGGAGGAAAAGTTTGTTAGCGAGGTATGTGATATAAAACATGGCTTTGCATTCAAGAGCGTAAACTTTGATTCTACAGGCAAATACGTAGTACTGACACCAGGTTCATTTTATGAAAAAGGTGGATTTAGGGATCAAGGTGTTAAGACGAAGTACTACACCAAGCAACCTCCACCGGAGTATATTTTGCAGAAAGGAGACTTTCTTATTGCCATGACAGAACAAGCTGTGGGGCTGCTGGGGAGTTCACTGATTGTTCCAAAAGCAAATAAGTACCTTCATAATCAAAGACTTGGCTTAGTTCAGCCAAAAGCAGGTATACCTTGGACAAATGACTTCTTTTTTCACCAAATGAATACAAATCGTTTCAGAGCTGCGGTCCAAAGAACAGCATCTGGGGTGAAGGTAAGACATACTTCCCCCAAAAAACTTGGAGCTATAAAGGTCTACTATCCTCCTAGCACAGAGATGCAGTCACTAGTGGCTAACCAATTAAATACCCTACTTGCTGAAACTGATGCTTTTCGGAGTAATTTTTTCAAAAAGTATGGCCAGTTAAATAGTCTCAAACAATCCATCCTCCAAAAAGCCTTCACAGGCGAACTAACTGAAGATTTCATCGAAGATCAGGGAGTCCTTTAGTGAGCCTCAAAGAAGCAGATACCAGAGCAGAGCTGATAGATCCGGCTCTCAAAAAAGCTGGTTGGGGAGTCATCGAAGGAAGTTACATTCGACGTGAAGTTATTGCCCCTGGGCGTCTAATTGGAGGCAGTCGTAGGACGAAGCAAGAAATCGCAGACTACGTTCTGATCCACAGGGGTCAAAAACTTGCAGTAATTGAAGCCAAACAAGAGAAACTCCCAGTGACAGAAGGATTGGCACAGGCGAAGAGCTATTCCACCAGATTACAAACGAGATTCGCTTTTTCCACCAATGGCCATGGAATCTACCAAGTTGATATGAACACTGCCCAGGAAGGCGTGATAGAACAATGGCCAACTCCTGAAGAACTCTGGGAGCGAACTTTTCCAAGTCCGAACAAGTGGAGGGATAGGTTTAGCCAATTGCCAAGGGGAGGTAAGTTTGAGCCGAGGTATTATCAGTACAATGCGATAAACCAGGTCCTGAACTCGATTTCTCAAGGTAAGGATAGAATCCTCGTGACTATGGCAACAGGAACGGGCAAAACAGCAGTGGCTTTTCAAATCTCCTGGAAGTTGTTTCACACCAGGTGGAATTTAAAGGACTGGAAGGCTCCAGAGAGCGAAGAACAGCGACGAAGTCCAAGAATCCTGTTTCTGGCTGATAGAAATATTCTGGCAGATCAGGCGTTTAATTCCTTCTCAGACTTTGAAGATGATGCGTTGGTCCGCATAGAACCAAGTGAGATACGTAAAAAGAATCGTGTCCCAAAGAACGGCAATATCTTCTTTACAATCTTTCAAACCTTTATGTCAGGTAGAGATGAAAATGCAAACTCTACTCCTTATTTTGGGGACTACCCCGAAGACTTCTTCGATTTTATTATTATTGATGAATGTCACAGAGGAGGTGCAAAGGATGAGAGTTCTTGGAGGGCAATCCTTGAGTACTTTTCTCCAGCAGTGCAATTGGGTCTGACAGCTACTCCAAAGAGGACTAACAATGTTGATACTTACTCATATTTCGGGGATCCAGTCTATACCTACTCACTGAAGGAAGGAATCAATGACGGATTTTTGACACCGTTCAAGGTCCAGCAGATTGCCACAACTATTGACGAATACGTTTACACTGAAGATGATGAGGTAGAAGAGGGGGAAATCGAGGCAGGTCGAAGATACAAAGAAGACGATTTCAATCGTGTGATTCAAATCAAAGCCCGTGAAGAATATCGAGTAAACGTCTTCATGGAAATGATAAAGCACACAGAGAAGGCAATCGTCTTTTGTGCAACTCAAGAACATGCTCTAGCAATCAGAGATCTTATCAACCAAAAGAACTCATCAAGCGACCCAAATTATTGTGTCCGAGTCACAGCGAATGATGGTAAAAGTGGCGAACAATTTCTTCGAGTCTTTCAAGACAATGAAAAGAGAATCCCTACAATACTCACGACTTCCAGAAAGCTCTCAACAGGGGTAGATGCACGAAACGTAAGAAATATCATTCTACTGCGTCCAGTGAAGTCCATGATTGAGTTCAAGCAAATCGTGGGTCGAGGAACCAGAACCTTCGAAGGAAAAGATTATTTCACTATTTATGACTTTGTAGAGGCTTATCAGCATTTTAGTGATCCTGCATGGGATGGCGAACCAATCGAGCCCCCTGCACCAGGAATACCGAAGCCCAGATCAGAATGCTCAACCTGTAGTCAGTTACCTTGCGTATGTGAGAAGCCACTAAAAGTCTGTACAAAGTGCGAAGAGCATCCTTGTAGTTGTGAAAAGCAAAGAATTACCACAATAAAATTGAGTGATGGCAAAGTCCGTAAAATTAATCACATGACAGCGGCGGCTTTCTATAGTCCAGATGGAAAACCCATTTCAGCGAATCAGTTCATTGAAAGACTTTATGGAGACCTACCTGCGCTGTTTCAGGATGAAGATCAACTACGAGAACTGTGGAGCAACCCAGAAACTAGACAGAGGCTGCTTCAAGGTCTTGAAGACAAGGGGTATGGCCTTGATGAATTCAATGATATCAAGAAGGTCATCAGTGCTGAGAAGAGTGATCTTTACGATGTTCTTGCATATATCGCCTATGCGTTGCCAACGGTTACCAGAGAAGAGAGAGTAGAGGTTCGGAAAGACTTGCTCTTTCAAGACTATTCAGATCCACAAAAAGAGTTCATTGATTTCATACTGTCGCACTACGTTGATCAAGGAATCGAAGAACTGAATCAAGCAAAGATTAAGAGTTTTATTGATTTAAAATATGGCTCTATCCCTGATGCAGTCTCCTCATTGGGTAGTGTTTCTGAGATCAGGGACTTGTTCTTCGGGTTTCAAAAGCGCTTGTATTCTAAATTGGAAGAAAGTCGGGTTTAGAATCGAATGCGATTTTTGTATCAAAACCTGGTCACAAAGTATCACCAGAGTATCATTAACTTCAAACAGACCTATGACCTAAAACTAATCAGGAACTAAAAAACCCGCTACAAGAGCGGGTTTTCAATAGTGCACCCTAGATGATTCGAACATCCGACCTTTTGATCCGCAATCAAACGCTCTATCCGGCTGAGCTAAGGGTGCATTCCCAAGCAATTCCGGGGAACTGCTTAAAAAGTGTCCTGCAATATAGCAGTCCTCATGGGTCAAATCAAGACCTGATTTTCATTGCTTTTGCGTTCCACAATACCCCGATTTCACTACCATCCATTCGCACAAGATAGAATCTTGATTATGGAACATAACTGGAGAGAAATACTGAATCCCGACTCCATAGTCCTGATTGTTGGAGCCAGCGGTGGAATTGGGACTTCATTACTGGAACTGCTGGATTCTCATGAGCGGGTAAGAGCAATCTACGCTGCCTCTCGATCAGCGGATCTAAAGTATCAATCGAAGAAAGTGATTCCATTACAATTTGACTATGCCAGTGAAGACAGTCTTCAAGATATGGCGAACAGGATCACAGATAAGTTAGATCTGGTCTTGATTGCCACAGGTCATTTGCACTGTGATCAGTTCGGGCCAGAACGTCGAGTGGAAGAGTTGAAATTAGAGGCCATGCAAAAGTCTTATCTTGTGAACGTTATAGGTCCCAGTCTGATTGGAAAGTACATTCTCCCCAAACTCAATAGAGATAGAACTTCCTGGTTTGCTGCACTCAGTGCCAGAGTGGGGAGCATTTCCGACAATCGTCTGGGTGGCTGGTATTCGTATCGTAGTGCCAAGTCTGCTCTGAATATGATCCTTAAAGGTTTCTCCATTGAAACTGCCCGCAAAAACAAAAAGGCAATCATTGCCGGACTTCATCCCGGAACAGTAGATACGGAGCTTTCCCGGCCATTTCAGGGAAATGTTGCCTCTAACAAGCTTTTCGAACCCACTCAAAGTGCAACTTACCTTCTCAATGTACTGACCAGTCTTGATGTTACAGATTCAGGAAAAGTCTTCGCCTGGGATGGGGAAGAGATTCACCCTTGAATTGAGTATCGATCTATTGTTTTTTCGAAGACAGGCACATACTCAGATGGGTTGATCCTGTATTTGCCTGGGATGGGCGGGAGATCAAACCCTCGGAAGTTTTCACCCGCTTTTGGACGAGGGTTTCCCGGGAATCATAAAAAAAACCGGACTTTCTCGAATAGACAGAGTTGGGTCTCCTCCTTTCTGATATACTGGGTGCATTTGCCCAAAGTGATTGAATAGTGGAAAAATTCCAGGACATAGCGTTTGAAAAAGAGATTCCGCTGACGGACCATTTTCTTGAAAATGGTATCTATCAGCTCGACTTTGACTTACGCACCCTGTTTGCTCATTTTCGCAATCATCAAACCATTGATTTTGTAATTTCCGGGAAGGTTTTCCCTGTGACCTACAGAAAGGACCACGCTTACTTCATCTCACTGGAGTTGAAGGAGATGTGTCAAAGGTTGGGACTGGAGGCCGGTGCAAGAGTAAGGCTCATCAGGCGCCACAGTGATTTCCAACGATTTTATCTGAGCTTTCCTGTTCAGGATCAGCGATTGGAAAGAGTCCTTAATGAATTTAGAATGGAGGCGGACCTGCCTCGTTTTCAGGCCAGTTTCGACTGGGTCGAGGAGTCCGTGCTTTCCAATCGTTTGGATCAAGTCTGGAAGAAAACTGCAAAGCCGACCAATAACTCTCTGGACTCGCTCAAAGACTCTTTGCGTTACCGCTTTTTACATCAGGTCCTGGAGGAATGTGACCTTGTAGGCTTACAAGGGCTGCAAAGCGTTGAGCATTTTCCCCATCAAATAAGGACAGTTCGTAAGGTACTTTTTGATTGTGCGGGGCGTGCACTCCTGGCTGATGAAGTTGGTCTGGGAAAGACGGTTGAGGCCGGTATTGTCATGCGGGAGTATCTACTTCGAAAGCAGGTGCATCGCATTCTGATTCTCACTCCTGCTTCTCTGACTAGTCAGTGGCAGGGAGAACTCAAGGGAAAGTTCGAGTTTGATTTTCCGGTAGTTGATCACCCGTCACAGCTCGAGGATTCTGCCCACATCATCATGTCCCTAGACCTTGCCAAGTCCAAGTTCTTCAGTAAGAAGCTGCTCTCTCAGAACTTCGATTTGGTGATTGTTGACGAAGCCCACAAACTCAAGAATCGAAAAACTCTCAATTACCGATTTGTGAAAGCTCTAAGCAGTCAATTTTTGCTACTCCTCACCGCAACGCCCATCCAGAATGATTTGATTGAGTTATACAATCTGGTGCATTTGATAAGTCCGGGAAGTCTGGGAACCATGGAGCAGTTTCGCAAGCGCTTCATACATCCGGTGAACAAGAAACTTCCTATCAATCCGGAACTTCTCAAACGCCATCTGGCGAGTCATATGATTCGAAACTCGCGAATGGAAACTCAACTTCAATTGCCACCAAGAAGGGTTGTTCTCAAGGAAGTGGACCCAAGCCCGCAGGAGTTGGAAGTTTACAATCGACTCACGGCTTTTGTTCGGGAAAATTACTATCTGGTCTCTCGCTCTGCACAGGGAATCAATCAGCTGACCTTGATGCTTCTTCAAAAACTGGCGGCTTCCTCCCCCTGGGCTTTAAGAGATTCGCTGGATAACCTGGCTCAAAAGGAAGATCTCTTTCATGATATCCGGTTGACCCTGGATGAGATGGCCAGAGAATGTCATGAACTGGCGACTCCGACCAAATTCCAAATTACCCTGAAATACCTTCAGGAAGAGCTGAAGGGGGAAAAAGTTATTCTTTTTACCCAGTTTCGATCCACTCAAAAGCAATTGATGAAATTTCTTGAGAATCATCAATTGGAAGTTGTGGATTTTCACGGAGAAATGACTACGAAAAAGAAGAACAAGCAGATCGACAAGTTCAGACAGGACAAGCAAATTCTTGTGAGTACTGACTGTGGTGCTGAAGGTTGGAACTTGCAGTTTGCCAGATGTATGATCAACTTTGATTTACCCTGGAATCCCATGAAAGTGGAGCAGAGAATCGGGCGTATTCATCGTTTGGGTCAAACTCGGGATGTAACCATCATCAATTATTGCATGAAAGGTACGATTGAGGAGCATATTGTAGAGCTGCTCGGGCAGAAGATTCGTCTCTTTGAACGGGTGGTTGGAGAGCTCGAAATGATACTTGGCTACATGGACAGTGAGTGGCGCAAAGAAGAGAATCTTGAAAAGAAGATTATGGAAATCATTGTGAAACATGCCAGTCCGGAAGAGCAGCGTAAGGAACTTGAAAAGCTTGGCAAGGGATTGTTGAAGGCCAGTCGTGCCTACGAGCAGGTCAAGAAAGCTCAAAATGTCTTGCTGGGGGATGCCTGATGGATTTAAAGGTTCTCTACGATAAATACCGCCAGGATGGTGTTCTTGATTCCAGTGAATTTCTGCTTGGAGAAAACTCGGGGCTTTACTCCATGGAGTCCCAGGCGATCACCCTATTATCGAAGTCAGAGAAGACCCCCCTTGAGTTTTGCTGCCTGGGAATTGAGATGGACAGACCCCTCAGAGAGAGTCACGAAGTCCTGGCTGTTCATGATGGCAAGTCGGTGAAGATTGTCGAAGATGTTTTGGAGTTTTTGGACAATTACCACTCGATGGAAGCTATTGAGGAAACCCTTGAGAGTTTGGAGCATTCTAAACCGTTAAGAGATGAGTTGGACAAATGGAGCAAATCCTTGTTTCTCAAGAAGAAAAAGGAAGTTCACAAACAGTTTCTCGAAGATGCTGATCGTTTGAGTGAATACTATCACCTGTCTTGCTCCGAACTTTCTCATCGCAAAAAATCGGTCTTTTTTCACAATTACTATTTTGAGAAAGAGGCTCGTATTCGTGAAGAGATTGATCAACTTCGCGAGGAAATGAGAGAGCAGGAGGAGTTACTAACTCTGCGTTACCTGCCACGCTTTGAAATCAAGGTATTGTTCTTTGGAAGGACTCAAAAAGGGTGAAGAAACTATTCGGACTGGTTTTTGGCATCGCTTTGATTGTCTTGATTTCCTATTTGTGGATGTCACGAAGGGGTGAGTTTGAGACAGCCGGGGATGAAGAGTATCAAAAGGGAGAGTATCGCAATGCTTCCATCCAATACACCCGTTCTCTTGCAAAAAATCAGGGTGGATTTAAAGAAGAGCGTATTCTTTTCAAGTTGGGTAACTCCTATCGACAATTGGGCGAGTCCCAGCGGGCTTTTGATTTTTATCTAAAAATCCTCAGAGAAAACGAGGATTCAGTTTACCGGTACAGGATTCAGGCTTTTTTACGCTCTGAAACAAAGGTTATCCAGGCGGAAGCCAGTGTGGGCGATGTTCAACTTGATTTAAGTTTTCTGCAGGAAAAAAGGGAGCTTTCTCTCATTGAATGGAAGCAGCGCCGGGATAAAATCTACAAAATGATGATTCAGGCACTGGCACAAAATACACGCCCGGATTCCTATGAGATGCGTCAACTTTATCAGGAGTTCAGCAAAACTCAGGAGAGTTACTTTCAACAAATTGAAAGAGGAGTGCGGGAGTTACCCAAGACTCAGGTCAGACTGGCGCAAAAGCGGGTGGCACTGGTTGGACTACCTGAGAGTGCAGCTTCTGACCTGAAAAAGGAAGAGCTTCCCTACCATTGGATTATCGATCAGAATCAATACCTGACAGACCTTTTTGATAGCCGGGAACAAAATCCTCTCGACGCTATTCTGGTCTATTCCGACAGAGAAAGTCTTACAAATTTGGTCATAAATCTGGAAAGATTGTATGAATTTCACGAAAAAGCCAAAGTATTTCTGCTTTTTGACGATAACTCCCAAGAGGAGTTAGAGTCTCGACTGCGTGCACAAATATTACGCAGAGCAAAAATAGTGCGTTGCTCTAGCCCTCAAGATTGTACTAACAACAGTAGGTTACTATTACAGCGCAGGAGCTTATGGCAATCCGGTGGTTAGAAGACATAGGTGTAATCAAAAGAGTTTTGACTGAAGGGGAAACATCCACCCGTTTGGTCGCGATAAGATCTCTTGAGTTAATGATGACCAAAGAGTCTCTGGAGTTACTCAAGGAAGCCCACCCCAACGCGATTAGCTTCGAAAAATTCTTTATAGATCGCGCGATGAAGAATATCCAGGCTTACCTTGATACTGGTGAAGTACCGGCCGAAATTCAAAAAACCAAAGATCGTCTCGAAAAAATCGAACGTGACAAGAAGCGATTTGAGGAAGAAAAAGGACTCCTTGGGGCTGAGGATATTCAGGACTTGGCAGACGGTCTACGCTCTGGTCCAGCTCAAAGTGAAAAGATGAGCAAACCACCACTTCCAGAGGATCTCGAGCTTGATATCGAAGCGCTTGAGAGACCTGTTTCTCCTGTGCATGAAGAGCACGAATCAAAGGAGCAGGAAGAGCTGGAGGCAGATTCTAAGCAGCAGGTTGTTGAAGAAAAGACTCAAGCTCAGGACAGTAGCGATTATGATGACTATGGCTACGATGCTTCCGATTACGATACATCCGATTATGAAGAGCAAGTTTCTGAACCAGAAGTGAAAAATGTGGCTCCCCAGGAAGAAGTCAGTGACTTGCTTGCAGACCTGTTGCCTCCGGAAAAGTCGGAAACAGAGAATGAATCATCTGATGAGTTTGACGATTTGCTGCCACCTGCCAGGAAAGCCGAGAATCAAGAGACATATGCGAGTTCGGAAGATAGCTACGATGATCTTCTCCCTCCAATGAATTCAGGTTCCGAAGATTCTGGATATGATGACTTGCTGCCACCCAAACAGGACAGTGGTGACTCTTCTGGTTACGGTGATTTGCTTCCTCCCAAACAAGTTGATACAAATGTAAGCATGGATTACCTGTTGCCTCCTAAGCAGACCGCAGCGCCCTCAGAGTACGATGACCTGCTTCCTCCAAAACAGGCTTCCACTGATGCTGGTTACGATGACCTGCTTCCACCTCAAAAATCGCAGGAAAATTCTGTAAGTGCCCCTGACGGTGATGACTATGACGATCTCTTGCCGTCTGGAAACGCCAATGGCTATGATGACTTGCTTGATGGTGGAGGCTCTGACGGTTACGACGATCTATTACCTCCAGCAAATGCAGCACCGCAGAGTGGAGGGGACAGCTACGATGACCTGCTGCCACCAATGCAAAGTCAGGCTGCAGCCCAGGATGACGGTTATGATGATTTGCTTCCACCAATGAATTCGCAGCAAAGCCCTGCTAACGATTCGGGTGGCTATGATGATCTACTACCACCAATGAATGATGGTGGTGGCTATGATGATCTCTTGCCTTCGCAGGGCTCCGGATCAGGTTTTGATGATCTACTACCCCCCTCAGATCAGGGTGGTTATGACGACTTGCTACCTGCTGCAGACGGGAATACCTCGGGATATGACGATTTGCTTCCCTCGATGAATTCAGGAAATCAGAACAGTGGAGGCGGTGATTTTGACGATCTACTACCACCAATGAAATCAGATTCATCTTCAGGAGATTCAGGTGGATCTGCTGATGGCTACGATGATTTGTTGCCACCTCTTAAAAATTGATGAGAGTTGTATTTGTATTCCTTGCGTTTTTGATTGGCTCTGTTTTCGCTCCTTTGGCTGAAGCGGATCAGGCCTCTTTTCTATGGAAAGTCGCCAAGTCTCATCGTCAAAGTGGAAATCTTCCCTTGGAGGAAATCAGTCTTAAAAAGCTCTTTCAGGTAGACCCCGCCTATCCAGGTGTAAAAGAAAGATTGGAGCAGATTGCTGCCCTCAAGGGGGACGATGATGCGTCCGGTCTGAAGAGTCGCCTCGATGATATCCAGCAGATGGTGAAAGGGGATTTTTCTCAAGCTGTCGCCCAAACCGGATTCAAATCAGAAGAGGAGGAAGCGGAGTTTCTTGAGCGAGCAGTGAACAATCGCGCTTTGACTGAAAATCAAAAAGCTCAGATGAAGGAAAAACTCTCGGTTTATTACTTCAAGAAGGCCATGGATTCCATCAAGAGAGAGCAGGTTCGCGTTGCGATTGAATCTCTGGAAAAGTCAATTGATTACAACGGTAGCTTTCAGCTGGCTTACTATGAACTCGGGTTTTTGTACTTTCGAATCCGGGAACTTCAAAGAGGAATTGTCAATCTGGAGAAATTTGTAGAGTTGCAGCCAGCAGGAATTCTTGCCAAAAACGTTCGAGAGACCTTGATGACCAAATACATGTCCATCGCACGTACTTATTACTACCAGCAGGATTTCAAGAAGAGCAAGCCCTATCTCGAGAAGATTATTCGGGTAAACAATCGCTCTCCTGAGGCGGATGAGGCCTTAACCTTCCTGATGAATCTGTATTTCTTTCAAGGTGTGATGCACTTGCAACTGGATGATTACAGCAATGCAAGCATCAACTTCTTTCAAGCTCTGTCTGCTCTCAAAGAGAATCCGGCCCTCGATTTGCAACTTTTTGCCAAGTTGGCTCGAAGTGCTGTGGAGCCTTTTCTCAAATATGCTCAAAAACTCTTTATTCTTGATAAGGAGTATAGTGAAGCCTACAAGTATTTTGAAGCTGTCACCTGGCTGGTTCCGGGCTCATCCCAATCATTTCTGGCCAGAGAGTATATGAAAGAAGTTCAAAGGATCAACAATACTGCAGAGAATCCTGTGGTTTACTTTTCCAACTTTATCCAGGAAGAAAATGAACGTTTCTTGCTGGAACGACGCGGAATGCAACAAGCAGAGGGCTAATGGCGAAGCGAACACTTTTGTACCCTGGCAGTTTCGACCCACCAACTCTTGGACACTACGATATTGTGAAGCGGGGATTGAAACTCGCGGACCGAGTCATTGTTGGTGTTCACGGGGGAAGTTTGTCCAAGCGGCACTGGTTTAGTCCCGAAGAGCGTATTGATTTGTTCGAGAGTTATTTCAGCCCGGAAGAGTCTGCAAAAATCGAGCTCTGCGTCTATGACGGCTTAACCGCTGATCTCGCAATTGAGAAAGGGGCCCAGGGGATTTTAAGAGGCCTTCGAACAGCAAGTGATTTCGAGTTTGAGTTTTCCATGGCAGCGATGAACAAGCATTTGGCACCGGGTGTGGAGACAATCTTCATCAGAACTGATGAGAACCTGGCTCACATCTCAAGCAGTCTCTCCAAAGACGTCCTTCGCTATCGAAGTGTTCCTGGAATGGTATCCGAGCTTGTTGCCAACAAGATCCGCGAGCGGCTTGAAGAGCTTGGCAGCTAGTTCGCTTCATCTGTTTTCTCAGCAAGAACATTCAATAAGTCACTTTCTTCCTTCAAATGTGAGATTTTTCCCTTCTCCTGAAAATAAATAATTATTTTTTCAAATTCAGGGAATAAAATTGGCATTAGCGGTGTCTAAGACTCAAACAACACAAAACAAACACTGAAATGACCGCAGCAATGAAAACAGACTCCTGGGAAAGCACTATCGAGAAATATCAAGGATTGTAGATCGGGATATCCCACTCAATACTTCTGGATGAAGACGAAGCTTTTGATGTATCCCAGGAGGTTTGGCTCAAGGCAATGGAAGTGGATGAGGCAAAATTCTTCGGCGATGGTTTTTCACAGAAGGCCTGGTTGGTCAAGGTGGCTCGCAATCTATCCCTGAATCGAAAGCGCTCCCTGACTCGCCAGTTCAAGAAGTGGATTCAGGCATATCAGACAGATGTGACTGAATTTCAAAGCTGTCGTTTGGAGTGGGTAGAGAAAGAGAGAGCTGTTCGGGAGGTCTTGATGAGGCTTGATGAAGATAGTCGACAGATTCTGGCCCTTAGATACTACGCTCAACTCTCTTATGATGATATTTCTGTCGAGTTGGGGATTGCGAAAGGTACGGTTATGTCTCGCTTGTCCCGAGCAAAAGAGAAATTCAAAACCTTGTCCTTGGAAGGGGGAGAGCGTGAAGAAGTCTTTTCTTGAATGTAAAAATACAATGGAAGAAAGCTCTGAGTTGTCCCGACTGATCAGAGATGGCCTGCTTAAAAGAATGAAGCGTAAAATCGTGATGAGAAGTATTCTGTATTTCGTCGCCGTGACTGCAGTTTTGTTACTGGTTAGCTTCCTCTTAATGCCTGCTGACTTAACGGTCTACAATCTGGAAGAGCAAATCATCAGGCGTGAAACTGATGGATTCTTTGGTGTGCAGGGTGGTGCCAATCACTTGTGGGCAGCGGCATTGCATCCTTTGAGAAGCGTCCTTCCTGTCCTGGCTTGTATGAGCATTCTCTTCACGATGATCATAGCGTGGTCATTTCCCGGTGTTTTTAATCGTAGTGAGGGTCAATCATGATGAATCAATGGAAAAACTTTAACAATGAAATGAAACGAAAAGGGCTTATGCCTGAGTAAAGACTACTTTTGAGCATGTGCTTGATCTTGGTAATAGGAGTGGTATATGTGGCCTGGGATATTGTTTCTCTGATGAACAATTTGAGGGATTTCGGTTCTGAGAAAGATAAGAGATGGTATTCACTCGGGTTTCAGCTGGAGAGACTTCCGATTACTGGAACAAACCTGGAAGATCTGCCGTCCCGGGTCAGAAACGCTCCTTATCTAAGAAGCTATCGGGCTCTGAATCAGTTTGTGCAAGATAGAGTGAGGCCTCATCGAGTGGTTTCATCCTTGCCTGATTTGAAGAAGTTGACCAACGAGGACTTAAATACTCTGCGTCATCTTGTTAGCGACCTGAATAAAGTTTCTGCAGAAAAGATTATTGCATTCACCCTGACGAAAGAAGGTACCAATATGGTGCCGAACTACAGAAAGCTGAGGTATTTGCACAGCACATTAATGACCATGGCTCTGAAAAGCGAAGAAGAGACCTGGACCCTGCAATTGCTACTGACTGCACCCAGAATTCACGCTCTGGTGAATCGATCAGGTGGCCTCTTGATTTCTAAAATGATTGCGATGAGTATGCGCAGAGACTTGATGAGAACAGTTCGAGAGCTCGTAGACGGGCAAAAACTGTCGAAGAAAAGTGTTCAATCTTTTTTGAAAGACTGGGAATTGTTTGATGCCTTCGACCCCGGTTTTGAGACAACCATATATTCAGAGTTCAGAATGGGAACTCTGGTTTTTGCCCGGATGTACCAGAGAAATCCCGTCGCCGCCACAGTATTGCAATTAATCTATGGTGATGTCATGGCACAATATTACAAGATTCTGATGGATAAAGATTTCCTCATGGGAAAAAAGGAGTTCAGGACGAAAGCGGTCTACGAAATGCACCCCATTCTTTGGATAGCCATACCCAATTTCAAGTTGGCTTATAAGAAATACAAAGATTTTTGTGCCCAGGAAGATCTTTTTCTCGCAGGCCTTCGCAGCTATAGTGAGCTTGAGAAGCCACTGGAAGGTCTTCTGGAGTGCAAGTTTATTCCACAGGAGAATGAAATTTTTCCTGCCTGCATTTCCAAAGAGCTGGCAATGAGCATTAAGCTCGAGCATTTCTCGAGCAGGGTAGCTGCAAGAAACAACTTTGATTTGTATCACTCAAAGACTATTGAGGCGGCCAAATAGTTCTTACCGTACTACCCCGGCAAACTAGCCCATGTGACTCGCATATGCTAGAATCTGCGAGTTGCTCGGGCTCAGGCTTGGCATACTATCGAACTTGAGGAGATTCCATGAATTCCAGGCAATTGGAAGAAGCCTACCAGAAGGAAGTGGAGCGAATCACCCAGAAGGTCCATCTGGGCGAAATTTCCCACGATGATGGTGAGTTTCTCATCATGCTTGCCAGAGAGCGCTCCCGTCGAAACATCAATCGACTCAAACGTCCCAGTCGAATGATTTATTACATCCTGGGCTTCGCCACCATAGCAGGATTTCTGTACTGCTTCTATGCAATGTACCTGACCCTGGTTCAAGCCAGATTCAGTCAAATCTTTCTCTACGGAATCGGAATCTCCACCGCGGTTTTGGTTGTACTCTTCTTCTTTGAGCTCAAGAGAATGGAGAAAATGTTCTCCAGATTTTTCTCCAAGCAATATTTCAAAAAGATTCTCTATGCTCCCGAGGTTGAGTTTGAATATCGCAGAATCCCTATGATTCAGGTGCGCTTGCAAATTAAAAACGAGAACAATTTGTATGCGGGCTTGAAAGATGAAGAAGTCTTTGAATTAAAAAGTAATATTTTGGCGACAGTGGCCAATTGTCTTGATGACGGGAAAGGAATTCTGGAACAAGTTGGTGAGAACGATTTTGTTGTGGATTACTTCCTGGGAGATGATACGAACTCCACCTATGTTTTGCGCAAGATTTCCAAGTTGTTTGATGAGTTGAGGCTTATGGATGGACATTGGTTCTCCAAGTCTGTACGAATGGGTGCCTCCATCGTTCTGGGTGAGTACCTGGTTGGAAATCTTGGGCATGATTATCAGGTGTTTCGAAGTTTTGGAAAGAAAACCTCCATTGCCCAGAGTCTTTGTAACGCAACAGGTTGGGAAGAGATTTACATGGATGATACCACTCTGGGCGATCTTGAAAATACCATTCACAGCGCTCAACAAGAGCCCGTTTTCCTGAGATCTTCCGGTGAATTGATCAAGGTGTTTAAGTTCAGTGGATGGAAGGATAAGCCTGGTGAGCATTGAGTTAACAGAATCACAGCAATATGATCTCTTCTTTGAGCTGGCAAAAAACCTTTCGCATCCTTCTCGAGATGTACGTGTTTCCACTGTTTTCGCGATAGCCCAGATTGCCAACAGGCGTTGTACAAACCTCCTTCTGGAGAAGTTGGATCTGGAGCGAGATATCTTTATCAAGGCATCCTTGATTCGTATTCTGGGACAGATAGGAACTTCCAATCTTCTGGATCCATTAGAGAAGTATTTACATTTCGTTGAGCCTCGAATTCGGGCCAATGCCATTGAGAGTATTGTTCAGCTCAAGGGGCGAGATAATACAGAACTTTCCCTGCGAATCGATCGCTATGTACGAGATGACAATAATCGTGTAGCGGCGACAGCCTTGAAGGAGCTCTTATCCATGGGAGATACCCGTTATCTTCCCTTGTTGAAACTGATGCTCAAGGGGACGGATCCGGCCAGAAAGTCTTCAGCGATCTGGGTTGTTGGTGAGTTGGGACTTGAAGATCTCCTTGACGATGTGGTTTTCGCACTGTACTCGGAGAATTACCAGGTTCACTCCATTGCCAATCGAGTGCTTGGTGGATTTTCAGAAAAGGCTATACCCATTCTGTTTGAAAACTTGTCCATGGGCGAGTCTCTGGTCAAGGTTTACACCTTTTTGTTCTTTGCCAAGTATTTAAAATCAATTACAGATGAGCAAAAGGAACTTCTGTTAAACCTGATCAAGGAAGAAGAGCCTTACATCGCTTCTTTTATCTTGAAGATTCTTTATCAATTGAGACTGCCCGAGGGTTTCGAATATCTGCGAGAATATATCTTCAGTGAAGACGAAAATCTGCGCAGGGTAAGTGTTGAAGGGTTGTATGAGTTCACGAACTACCCCGGTTCCGAGGATGTTCTGTTTCGTGCAGTGGACGAGGAAAAGAATCCGCATCTGCTGTCTCGATTGATCCATTGTTTTGAAAAATTTCCCTCCGAGCGTGCTGTTAACAAATTGAAAGAGCTCATTACTCATCCTGACCCCAGAGTTTGTGCAAATGCAATTGAAATTTTGGGAGTCATTGGAGATAAAAGACTTATCGAATATCTGAACCCTTACCTGGAAAACTCGAACAACAGAATTATGGCGAACGCCGCTGTCGCTGTGTTCCGTCTTGGGGAAAAGCGAGTTTTGGGGCACCTGAAGCAGTCACTGGTTTCCAAAGACAGTTCTCATCGAGCCAGTGCAGCATTTGCTCTTGGTGAAATTGGTAGCAGGGAAGTGGTGGAGATTCTCATCGAACGACTTCTCGATGATGCGGCCAGCGTTCGAAAGCACGTGATGAAGGGTCTGTTGAAGCAAGACTCGGAGAACTTCCAGCGACTAGTAGATAAACTCAAGGGCAGTGAAGACAAGAATGCTCGCCAGGTTCTGGCTGAACTCAGTACTTTGGTAGATAGCTCTGATAGCGGTTCAGCCGAGGTTGAGAACTTACTGGATGCCTACGCCCAAAAAGTTCAGGCATTTCAGGTACCTGAGATTCTGGAGCCACATGAGACAGAAAAGCTGGCTGAATTGCTCTTTAGCGATGATCGCAAGTTGCAGGTTTACGCTGCCTATGTTCTTGGTGAACACAAAGTAAAGTCCGTAGCACCACGACTGATCTGTCTCCTCTTTGAAAGAGATGATGAAGTAGTTGGTGAGTCCATGCTAGCGCTTCATAAGATCGGCGCTAAAGAGACTTTGGTCTTTTTAAGGGATATATACCCTCGTTTGCGTGGTGAGAACATGAAGTTGTGTGCCCGAGTGATGCAGTCTTTCAGTGAAGGTCAGCTGAACAAAGAGTATTTTAACAATCGAATTGATGCCGAGCATGAGCAAGCCTTGATTGAAGCCAGTCAACTCTAAAGGTGGGTTAGCTCTTGGAGACATTAAAAGTATACTTCTTCACCGTTTTACCCCAAAGTTGGGAACTCTCGCCTTATGGGATGCGTCTCACTTTGATAGCTTTGCTCGCAGGGATGACGGGCTCATTCATCAACATGGCGATGTGGAGAATCCCTCGTGGGGAGTCCATCTTCCTGCCAAGATCTCATTGTCCTGTCTGCAAGCACGTACTGTCCGTAGGAGATCTGCTGCCCGTACTGAGTTATCTGGCACTTGGTGGCAAGTGTCGCTATTGCAAGACCAGGTTTGGAGTTCGCTACATGCTTATTGAGTTATTCCTCATTGTTGTGGCCGTAGCTTTGTATTACCATTTTGGTCTGGGTGCCACCAGTCTGGGGGCTTTTGGCCTTGTTTCCCTGGGTGTTTTTACGACTGGTGTTCTTAAACGAAGGGTTTGGGATCGAGAGATCATGAAGAAGCAGACAGGATTTACATACATCGAAGTGATGATGTGTCTTGTTATTGTGGCAGCGGTTATTATTCCTTTCGGGAACACTTTCTTGTCCACCTACGGGCGCTCGTTGAAGAACAAGGAGTATGTGATTGCCTACAATCTCCTTGAAGAGAAGATGGAAGAACTCAAGCTTGTACCTTTTTACAAACTCAAGTCAGACTACTCGATTTACGCAAAGCCTCCACGGCGCGAAGATTCTATCTTCTCCGATGAGGTGATCGAGCTTTTCCCAAAAATGCGAGAAAATGAAGAGATCTTTTATGAGAATTTCAGTGATATCTTTACTGAGAAAAATGTCTACAAAGACAGGGTTCACAAGAAGTTTTTAAGAAATTACCTGGAATATTACAACAGGGAATACGAGCTTTATCCCGAGGGCTATCATGTATTCAAGCGCTATACCAAGGTTGAAGATGTGAGTGCAAAACCTGACAAGAAGTATGAGCCAGACTTGATCGCTAATAAAGAAACTAGGAAGGACCTGCTCAAGGTGACGGTTACAGTCTGGATTGACAGTCGAACCACCAGTAGAAAACTCCAGGTGTCTATGTACAGGAGAAAATAATCAGAAGGAAAGCTTTTACATTGATTGAGTTGATGATTGTCTCAGCGATTATGATTATGATCGCCGGGATCGTCTACAACTTCTATCTGAACTTTGTCAGGATCAGTGTTCGCGGGACTGACAATGCTCTCCTACTTTCCGAAGCTCAAACCACTCTGGAAGTGATTGCGAGGGATGTGCGTTCGGCGAAGCAGCTCATTACCTTACGCCCGGATCGTCTTTCCTTTCAGCGTTTCTTTAATGATACCAGCGGAAAAGGCAGGGACCCCGTGCAAGATCTCGACAGTCTGGTGATGAAGACTGTCGACTATCGTCTTGATAAAGATGAAAAAGGTTATTATTACCTGGAGAGACGTGAAGATAACCGTCCCTGGCAAGAGTTGACAACTCAGTTTCGTAGCAAGACTCTCAAGCCGGAGATTTTTAGAGGCTGGACTCTGAAAGAAGGGAAGTTTGCCCTATTTGATTCACTTCGTGATGAAGCTGAATCGGTGCCCCTCATTGAGATTCGCTTTGAAGTGGAGCAGGAAAAGCACCCTCTTTATCTGTTCAAAAAGGTCTTTTTGCCGGTTCCTTACGGTGAATTGCCCGTAATGAGTTCACCTGTCCTGGCCAAGGATGAAAATCAATAAAGGTTGAACTTCTAACAAAAGCTCTAATGAATACGAGCTTTTGTGCACTCCTGCCCAAATGCAGTATTTCCCCCGATAAAATTCATTAAAGAAGACCATAGATCCCACCGAAACCTTGCGAGGAACGTGTTATAGGGATCGGTCTATCATGACGGAGCAAGTAGATAAGTCGAAAATGCGAATTGGGGACATCCTCGTCCATATGGGGTTTGTCACCGACTCAGAACTGGGTGAAGCATTTCGCAAGCAAAAAGAAACCGGGTTTCGCCTGGGTGAGCAGTTGATCGCTCTCGGGTTGGTAACTGAAGAAAATATGCTCGAAGCTCTTTGTTGGCAAAAAGATGTGCCAATGATGCCCCTTGCTGGTGTAGAGATTTCACCAGAAGCTTATCGAAGTCTTGATGAGGACTATATCGAACAAAACACAGTTCTTCCCATTGATTTGATTGGCGGTGTTTTAACGGTGGTTCACTCGGACCCCTTGAACTTGAGTTTTATCTCTGATGAAGCTTCCCACCGCTCCGGTCACAAAGTGAAAATCTTTGCTTCTACGGAGCAGGGGATTTTAGAAGCAATCGAGAATTACAAAGAGAGAATGAAGGAGTTTAATCCACTTCTCGATGCACTGGCTGCCGAGTCGCCAGACAAACCCAATCCACTTACGGAAGTGGTTCATGATCTAGAGGATAATCAAACTCCCATTATTGCCTTCACAAACATGATTCTTTACAAGGGAATGGAAAAGAAGGCGACAGATATTTACATTGAGCCGAAAAACGATCGCTTGAAACTGCGCTATCGAATCGACGGTGTGGTTGTTGATGCTCTGAAATTTCCCTCAGACTTTGATCAGCACAAAGAAAAAGTGATCGCGAGAATTAAGACCATGGCTTCCCTGGATATCTCCGAGAAACGTTTGCCACAGGATGGTAAATTCCGGGCGATTAACAAGGGCAAGATGGTGGATTATCGTGTGAGTGTGCTGCCTACAGTAGACGGCGAAAAGGTTGTACTTCGACTCCTGTACAAGGACCGTCTGAATGTGACTCTGGATAAAACAGGTCTTTCCAATTACTCACTAAGACTCTTGAATTATATGTTGATGAAGCCCCATGGTTTGATGCTTGTTACGGGGCCAACCGGTTCCGGAAAAACAACAACTCTGTACGCTGCTCTGGCTCATGTTTGGAATCCAACCAAGTCTGTAGTCACAGTAGAGGATCCCGTGGAATATGAGGTTCCAGAGTATTCACAGGCTCAGGTCAACACGGATGTGGGCCTGACCTTTGCGTCTTTGTTGCGCTCAATTTTGAGGCAGGCCCCAGATGTGATTCTTGTGGGTGAGATCCGGGATGGAGAAACCGCCAAGATTGCTTGTGAAGCGGCAATGACCGGTCACATGGTACTGAGTACCTTACACTCCAATGATTCAGCCAGTGCGGTGATGCGATTGACTGAGATTGGTGTAGATAAATATCTGGTTTCCTCAGTACTGATCGGAGCGATTGCCCAAAGACTGGTTCGCAAGCTTTGTGCAAAGTGTCGTCTCAGGGTGGGGCTCACCAAGGAACTGGCAGATTTTGCTGCGCGCTACAAGCTCAAGGCAGAGCATGTTTTTGATGGTAAGGGATGTGGATATTGCACAGGCTCTGGCTATGTGGGGCGAATGGGTATTCACGAAATTATGAATTGTACAAACCCTCTTAAGGAAGTGATTACCAGGGGCGGGACGCCATTTGAACTGATCGCTGAAGCCAGAAAGTCAGGCTTTATTTCTTTGAGAGAAGACGCCTTGCTCAAAGTTCTGCAAGGAGTCACAGACATGAAACAGGTAATGAAATCCGCTGGATAATAGATTTGAAATATGGCAGGAGAAGAAGAGTTCTTCTCCGTGTTCAAAGGGGACTATAATGAAATTTAGGCAGAGGTATTTTTTAGCATTTGCAATCCTCGCCTCTCTGGTTAGGCTACCGGCCTCTGACTCTGTTCAGGAGGGCTTCGAGGATCGTATGTTCGAGAAGCAGGCCGAGTACAAGAATGCCATGCATCATCGTAATGACTACCAGGCATCTCCATTTTATGTTGGAGACCGCTTGAGTGGCAGTAAGACGCCAACGATGATGCGCAAGACCCAGGAAGGCGAATGGTATCCGTATCGAACCAGCTATCTGGACAGGCCGGTGGAAATCGGTGACGAGATAGCCATCGTAAGAACGAGTAATACGAATCACACCATGGTGAAAACGGCTTATGACAAGAAGGGGAATATTATCTCCATTCACGCCTGGGATCGCCACAAGGGTTCGCCCTTGCCGATGAGGCTTGATGTTTTGGCAGAGCCGATTGTAAAGGATGAAATTGAATCCACTGTTGCCAAGTTGAGAGTAGTTTACAATGCCTATGGCGAGGTCATCTCCAAAGCGGCCTGGAATAAGGTAACTGGCGAAAAGATCGCCGTTCCTGCAGCTGTGCCGTTTACTAACTACATCAACGAGGACAAGTACTGGGCATTTGTAGAGCGTCAGAAACTCTACGAAAGGTCTTATGAAGATCTTTATGTAGATCGTGGTGCTGTTCGCTCTCACAGAATGCGTAAACTAGTGCGTTATGGAAATCCATTCGGGGTACCTGAAGAGATTGAAGTTTACGAGGAAAGGCCTATTATAGAGCGTCACTATGAGGATGCTCACTATGAGGCGGACGCATTCATCGGGATTTTCAGTGCCGACTTCGATTCTACTTTGACTGGAAATGGTGTCAGTGCAAAGACTCAAACTTCTTCCAAGTCATACATAGAAGTGGGAGCGGATACTGAAATTCTGGGTCACAGTGTGGCGTTTCGTTACCTGAATCTGGATAACTCAGGGACCTTGCTGAGCGGTATCGGAAACTTTGACGGGTTGGCCTATACCCGAGGAAGTGTGTTCGATCAGGGCTTGAGTGACTTTGACTTCACCTACCGAAAAGAGTTCACTCGGGGTGAGCAGGGAGACTTCGGAGTCAACTGGTTGTTTTCCCTGAAGTATCTGGATATGGATATGCGTCTGAGAGACCCTGCTACTGGAAACACCATGCAGACTGATGAACAGGTGATTTTACCAACTCTTGGTTTTGAAGTGATCAAGAACATGAGTGATCACATAGACCTTTATGGTCAGGCCAAGGTATTCAGTCTGCAAGATACTTCCCTGACAGAGTATTACGTGGGTGGGAAATACTATTTCCATCCCGAGAATGTCAATGACTGGAGAGTCAGTTTAGGGTTCAAGAGCTACAACATAGAATCTACCAGTAATGATGACAAAATCGACTTAAGCCATGAGGGTTTCCGAGTGGCTTTAGAGAGAGGTTTTTAAAGCCGGACCCTTTGTTTTAGTCCCCCTGAAACAACCCTTGATGCTTCAAAGTGTCAGGGGTTGTTTTGCGTTTCAAAAGAGTTGACTTCAACCATTGGACTGGTGCTGCAATCTACTCAACAAGCTTTCGAAGGCAGTATGCAGAACAGCACTTTTGATTTTTATTGGTAGCGCGTGAGTATCAACAGGTTTTGCTCATTAGTATTCAGGGGCGCTACAGAACTAAACTTTCATACGTCTATTATGATAATCATGCAGATGGTAAGCCATGGATGCCCCGATTTCAGCTTAAGGGTTGATTACCTTCTGGATTGATAAATCAGAAACAGCCCCAGAAAAAAACAGGCGGTATTTGCCATCCAGTTGGCGACCATAGGATCGAGTGTCCCATTGCCCCCCAAACTCCGTCCAGTGGAGAGCAGGACATAATAGACGATCATCACAAACAGCCCCAGTCCAAATCCTGAGGACTTTCCACCTCGTGTGGGTCTGACTGCCAGGGGTACTCCCACCAGAACCAGGAATGCACTGGCAAAAGGAAAAGAGGAGCGGTAGTAATACTGAGTTTCGAATTCTCGGGTTCCGACCCCTTTGGATTTTCGATGGGCGATGGCTTCTTTGAGCTGATCCATGTTCATTTCTTTTGGACTCAGGTTCTTCTCACTGAATGCTATGGGATTGGCAAATCGATCACTGACGGGATAGGTCCATTGATCAAATTCTACCTGGTAAAGAGTTTTGCCTACCTTGTCAAAATAGCTGGTTAGGCCAGAGCGAAAGACCCACAGATTCCCTTCTTCAATACTGGCCTCTTTCGCCTGAGTCAAAGTGGGAAAGCCTTCCTTGAACTGAAACATGGTGATGTTGAGCATTTTCTTTTGAACGTCATCATAATCTCTGATGTAGAGCTTGAATTTGCTTCCACCATCAAAAAAGATGTTCTTGGCCACCTTGGGTAATGGTTTCTTCAGGGAAATTTCGTTGATATAGACTCTCTCGGCCAGAAATCGTCCTCTTGGTACGGCTTGTTCATTAAGAAAATAGGCTACGCAGCTAATCAGGAAGGCGAAAACAAAGATAGGGGTCACTAGTCGAACTGTAGAGACACCTGCAGCTTTCAGAGCGATGATCTCGCTGTCATTGTTCATTCGACTCAGGCCCAGCATGGTTCCCATTAAAACTGCCATTGGAAGGGACATGACTATGATTCCCGGCAGGTAGTACAAAATCAATTTGAAAAGGGGTTCCCAGTCAACGCCCTTGCTGATAGCAAGATTCAGGATTCGAATGAGCAGGTTGATAATCCACAAGCTCGCGAAGATGAAGAATGAGAAAACAAAGGGCTTTCTGATTTCTTTAAGAATGTAGCTGTCAATGCGATTGAAGACTGGCATCCCTAATTGCGAAACCCTTGAATTGGGGTGGGGATGAAGCCACCTCTTCGAAACAGCTGCTCGCAGGACTCTCGGTGAACTTCCATGATGGGCGCTTCTCCGAGAAGTCCTCCAAAATAGGCCATATCTCCAGCCACTTTTCCGGGGACAGGTATGATGCGAACTCCCGTGGTTTTGTGATTGACCATGCCCAGCGCGCACTCATCGGCTAAAATGCCTGCAATTGTGGAAACTGGAGTATCTCCCGGAATAGCCACCATATCCAGTCCAACTGAGCAAACGCAGGTCAGACTTTCGAGTTTGTCAAAGGTCAGGCTGCCGTTTTTGGCGCTCTCAATCATGGCAGCGTCTTCGCTGACAGGGATGAAAGCACCGCTCATTCCACCCACGTGGGAAGTTGCCATCATCCCACCTTTTTTAATGGCATCATTGAGTAGTGCAAGTGCTGCGGTTGTGCCATGAGTTCCCACTTGCTCGAGCCCAATCAACTTCAAAACATCACCAACGCTGTCTCCTGGAACCGGAGTAGGGGCGAGGGAGATATCAATAATACCGGGTGGGTAACCCATGGCTTTTGAGCACTCCTGCAAAAAGAGCTCTCCCACACGGGTCATTTTGAAAGAGGTTTTCTTAATTTCTTCTGCAATTTTGTGTAAGGGTAGATCAGCAGGGAGGCTTTCCATAACCTGTCTGACAACTCCCGGGCCACTGATTCCAACGCTGATGCACTCATCACCCTGGCTGATCCCGTGAAAGGCTCCCGCCATGAAGGGGTTATCTTCTACAGCATTGGCAAATACCACGAGCTTTGCACAGCCGATTGCGTCTTCATCTGCTGTTTTGAGTGCAATCTCGTGAATCTGTTGAGCGAGTATTTTGATCGCGTCGAAATTTAGACCCTCTCTACTGGTGGCCACGTTAAAACTGGAACATAGTCTCTTGGTTTGGCTCAGTACCTCCGGAAGGGAGTTGAGAAGATGCATTTCGCCGCGAGTAATGTCTCTTTGAAGCAGGCCACTAAAGCCGCCTATAAAGTCGACTCCTAGTTCATGAGCAGCTCGGTCGATAGCTTTTGCCAGCAAAAGGGGGGTGTGTTCCTGACTTCCATCACAAAGAAAGGAGACCGGGGTGATTGCTACTCTCTTGTTTGCTACTGGTACATTGTATCTGGCGGATATTTCTTCAACTGTGGGGATGAGACGAGAGCCCGCTGTCATGATACGATCATAGACACAATTGGCCAGACCTCTAGGGGTTGTTGCTGAGCAGTCTCGAAGTGAGAGTCCCAGGGTTACTGTACGGATATCGAAGTGATCCAGTGAGACGAAGGAGATGGATTCGAGAATTTCACTAAGTTGAAAAGTCACAGTCAGATCCTGTGCATGGAATTGAAAAGCTCTTCCTCAGCCAGCATATACTTTAAACTGAATTGCCGGGTAGACTGTTCCAGATGCTTTTGCAGATTGGCGACGTTCAAATCCTTTTGACATTCAAGAACCATAAAGAGAACAAAATTGTTTTCCACAATCTTTTGAGTGATGTCATGAATGCTTATTCGGTAGGCAAGTAATGTCTGGGTGATATTGGCAATGATGCCAATGTCGTTTCGCCCGATGACCGTAAGATAGACTTTTCTCATTGGCCGAAGAGTGCTTGTAAGCCATTGACGAAGACCGCACACAAAATCAATCCGCCAAAATAGATTTTCAGATTTGCAAAAAAGTCCTTGAAGGCCTCTTCAGGAGTGTGGTTATCCACCAGAGAATAAATGATGGAGAAAAGCACACAGGAGAGAAATAGAAAAAACAGCAGTGCTACGGGTAGAGACATCATTAGAACTTACCTGACCTGTTCCACTGGTTGTAGCATGTATCAAAGCCATCAAAAAGAATCAGCAGGTTGAACATACAGACCAGAATGATGAAGTAAAACCCAACGTCACGAAGGGGAGCAGGGATTGTTGGTTCTCCCTTAACCAGAGGAACACTGTCCCACCAGTGAATAATCAAGCCCTGATAAGTTCCTCCGAACCAATGCAAGAGTGGCGTTTTTAGAACCGGAAAGACTACTTTATAGATGAAGTGCCAAAGCTTTTCAAGGGTGCTGGGCTGATAGTTGGGATTGCTTGAATCGAAATGGGGGACACCCACACTCGTCTTGGAAAAGTCGGTGTAGAAATTCTCAGCAGGTTGCAGTTCGACCTCATTGGCACCTGGAATGAGAGGGAGGGCTTCAAAGACAAAGAAGCCTTTATAGTCCGCCTGAACCTGAACTTCATCAAATGTTTTCAGGTGAGTCAGTCTGAGAGTCATGCCAGGCTTGGCGTGTCCTCTGACCTGAATTTCTTTGGAACTGGTTCTTTCCTGAATACCAAAGACTTCCAGAGGGTCATCAAAATAGGTGTTTACTCGCTCGAGTTCCGACAACTTGGTTTGGGGAGCAGAGTCGTCTCTGGTAATCAGAAATTGCTTGCCCCGGAAAGCCTCGTACCAGTAGTAGTGCTGGAAATCCAGTGCAAGCCCGACTGCATAAGTAAACAGGATCACAATAGCGAAGATCAATGCTTTCACTTTTTCACCGATATAGTAATGCCCTGCACCGGGGAAAAGGAGATTAAAACCTATCGAAAGTAGACCGCGCTTCATGAAATCCCTGTGAAAAAGAAATTTTGACCCAAACTTCTGGAGCCCGGGTCAAAACTAAAAATTATTCCTGCAGACAAGCTTAGGCTTGTTCGCTCTGGGCTGGATAAACACTGATTTTCTTGCGTGTTCGTCCGTGTCTTTCAAAAGTGACAACCCCATCTGTCAAAGCGTAGATAGTGTAGTCTTTGCCCATGCCTACGTTGTTGCCAGGATGAAATTTGCTTCCTCGTTGACGAACAATAATGTTTCCGGCAACAACTTGCTGACCACCACTTTTCTTGACACCAAGGTACTTAGGATTTGAATCACGACCGTTGGAACTACTACCAACTCCCTTTTTATGTGCCATTGTCTTCTCCCTTTTCAGGCGAAATCTTGTGATTTCACTTCTACACTCAAATGACTTGGGTGCAGTTTAACTACTTGGCTTGTGCCAATCAAGAAGGATTGTACCAACAACTCTTCTCTTTGTTTCATTTCTTCACTTGTTAACTTTTCATTTCGCACAACTCTGGCCAAGCCATTTGTGCTTTCAAGAGAATAATGATTCTCGCTGACTAGCCGAATTAAGCTCTCTTGCAAGTTTTGAGTGAGTATACTCATGCTGTTGCAAGCGAGTGAGTCTTTTGCGTTCTCTTTTATCTGGTGACCTTTGACTTCAATCTCGAGTCGATCCTGTTGGGTCCGCAAAAGCACCCGAATCATCTTATCCGACTTTAATGTCTTCGATCGCTACTGCAGTGTAGTGCTGGCGATGGCCTTTGATTCTTCGGTATCGCTTTCTTCGTCGCTGACGGAAAACCAAAATCTTTTTTCGGCGTCCTTGCTTTACGATCTTACCAACTACGCTAGCTTTCAGGTCTGCTCCAACTTGAATGTCTTTGTCGTCACCGACCATGAGCACTCTGTCGAAAGTAATTGAGGCGCTTTCTTCACCTGGAAGTTTTTCGACCCAAATCTCATTCCCTTTTTCTACTTTATATTGTTTACCACCAGTTTCGATGACTGCAAACATGATTCCTCCAATAATGGCGAATTAAATCGGCCGAGAATTCTCGCCCGATAATTAAGGACTGGCAAGTGTATCGGAACTCAAAGGGTGAGTCAAAGAAAAGTTTCAGTTTCACAATATTTAACGATGGTGGGTCTTTCCAGAGTGTCCGGAAGCTTTTCGAGTGACTACATTTTCCAACTCTATTGGAGAGATATTGTTCAAACAGGTGGCTGTAAGTTTTTGCGCTGAATATTTTTCAGATTCCTTTACAGAGTTTTTACAGGGTTTGTAGGGGCCGAGCTTCGCTGCTGATTACACTTTCTGATTCCTGAGCAAATAGTTAGAACTTTGCTGCGAACAATTTTGTAGGAAAAAAAATTTTCAACTGAATTTAAAGCTCTCAAAGTGGAGCGTGGAATCTCCCCGGACAAAGATTTTTACTCCGGTGTCTTTTTCGAGTTGCTTGAAGTTGTATTCATCGCGCTCGAGCAAAATTGCGGCCACTTCCGGGTGACAATTGGCCAGAACAACTTCTGCATGATGCCTGCTTGAGCAGAACTTTTTGAGTTCTCGAAAAATCTTGTTACACATGTACTCTCGGGAGTGGATTCGACCCCGACCCTTACAGTAGGGGCAATTCTCGAGGAGTTTGGAGCTTAATGTCTTCCCCACTCTTTGACGTGTCATTTCCAGAATGCCAAGCTCGGTAATTGGCTTGATATTGTAGCGAGTCTTTTCATTTTTGCAGGCATTGTGGAGAGTGTCGTAAACCGTTTCGCGATTTTCGGGTATCCCCATGTCGATGAAATCGATCACAATGATGCCCCCAAGATTTCTAAGACGCAGTTGCCTGGCAATCTCTACAGCGGCTTCCAGGTTGGTGTTGTAGACCGTTTCCTCTAGATTGTTGGTCCCAATGTAAGAGCCTGTATTAACGTCGATGCTGATCAGTGCTTCGGTTTCCTGGATAATCACGTATCCACCGGAGGGGAGTGAAACCCTGGAGTGAATTGCCCTGTGGATTTCCTCTTCGATGCCGTATTTCGAAAAAACATCTTCTTCACTGTACTGGATTCTGTCACGAAGTATCTTGGGAAAGAACTTGCAGTAATTCATGACCTTGTTGTATTCGTCACGATCGTCGATATGAAAGGCTTCAATTTTACTACTGAAAAGATCTCTTACAACTTTTAGAAGGAGTGAGGACTCCTCATGGATCAGGGAAGGAGTGGCGCTTTGCATTTCCTGCTTTTGAATGGACTCCCAGAGATTCAATAGAAACTCGAGATCTTCACGCAATTCGTCCCTTGATCGGCCAGCAGCTACTGTTCTGATAATAAAGCCAACGCCTTCGGGCTTGATCCCCAGCCCGATCTCATGCAAGCGAGCAATCTCTACTGGATCATCAATTCGGCGACTGATGCCTATATGATCACTTGTTGGCATGAGAACCAGGTAGCGGCCCGGCAGAGTCAGATAAGTGGTGCCTCGTGCGCCCTTGGTGCCGATCGGTTCCTTGATAACCTGGACCAGGATTTCCTGTCCAACCTTCAGGACATCGCGAATGCTGATTTCCTGAGCTTCTTCTACGGATTCTTCCGCTCCATTCTCTCCACCTTTCCAGGGGTCCCCCAGATTGATGTCACTCAAGGGAAGGAAGAGGTCTCGCTCAATCCCGATATCTACAAAGGCGCATTGCATTCCCGGGACAATATTGGTGACCCGGGCTTTCATGATATTGCCCACCAGAGTCCGATCACTGGAGTGCTCAATGTGCACTTCTGTGAGCTTTCCATCTTCAACCAGGGCAACCCTGTTGGTGGAGGGAGAACAATTTGCAACCAGTTCAAGACCCATTAGTTAATCCAATTGGTCAATCCACTTGTCGAGGATTGCCTGATGACCGTTTTTCAGTCGCCCGATGAAGTTCATATTGCGAAAATACTGGCGGTAATCGAGGCCGTAGCCTACTACAAAGTAGTTCTCGATAGAAAAGGCGCTGTAGTCTACCTCAATCGGATTGCTTCGAGCTTCTTTTTTGTCAAGCATAGTGCAGATTTTGATGCTTTTGGGTCCGCGAGTCTGAAGCATTCTTTTGAGGTTACTCAGGGTCAGGCCCGTATCCACAATATCATCAATCAGGAGGACATGCTTACCTTCGATTTCAGTTTGCAAATCTCGCTCAATTTTAACGCTTCCGCTCGACTTCATAGAGTCTCCGTAGGAGCTCACATACATGAAATCCAGGAGTGTGGGACAAGCCATACTCTTCAATAGCTGACTGTAAAACATGACACAACCTCGAAGAATTCCCACGGCCACAACAGGCTCTTCTCCATAGTCATTGGAGATTTGGGTTCCGAGTTCAGCAGTTCTGCGCGCGACTTCCTCGGGAGAAATCATCACATCAAAATGTTCTCGAAATTTCATCTCTTCCATAGTGTCCTCTTTTGCTCCGTCCCATTGCGGGAAAACAAAGAGTGTATCATATCTGACCTGTGCTTTTGAACCTGTAGTCCATGGTGACTGCCGTGTAAAGAGTTTGGATAAAGTGAGGATTGGGTGGAGTTGAGACTTTTTGGAATGGTAGCCTTAAGAGTTGTGTCAGGTGGCTCTTGTCGATAGATAGTGTAGGGATTCGGAGAGATTTGTGGGAGTAGTTGTGGATTTTGAAGTGGGAATTGAACAGAAGAAAGCCTTCGAGCAGTTTGACCTTGTGGGAGGAATCGATGAGGTTGGTAGAGGTCCTCTTGCGGGTCCCGTAGTTGCCTGCTGCGTGGTTTTTGATAAGAATGTTGTGATTGAGGGACTGCGCGATAGCAAAAAGTTATCTGCAAAAAAGCGCAAGGTCTTAAAAGGGGAGATTCTCGAAAAAGCTGTAGAAGTGCGAGTTTCCTTTCAACATCGCGAGATTATTGATGATGTGAATATCTATCAGGCAGCGAAAAAGGCAATGTTGGAGACGGTCCAGCTCTTGGACAACAAGGTTCCCTTCTTTCTGATTGATGCTATGGAGTTACCCATTGAGCAGCAGCAGCTTTCTCTGGTAAAGGGGGATGCTCGAGAGCCTGTAATCATGGCGGCATCTATTGTGGCCAAGGAGGTCAGAGATGATTGGATGAAAAAGGCGGGAGAGGAATATCCCGGCTATGGTCTGGAGAAGCACATGGGTTATGGAACTCAGCAGCACATGAAGGCTTTGGCTGAGCTGGGTGTCACGCCCCTGCATCGCAGAAGCTTTAAGCCAGTCACGAAGGCTATTCTTGAGTCGGAGCCTCAGTTGAAAAGAGAGCTTGCTTCAATGAATCAAGCCCAGGTGGCAGCCTTTGTGGCTAATGTTCGTGAGTGGAATTTTTATCCGTATCTTGCTCCTCATATGAGCCTTGTCAATGAGCGTTTGAGGGAACTAAGGAGTCAGGCTTGAAGCTGGGTTCTTTGCCTCCTGGTATTCAAGGCTTGAGCGGCTTGAAGATGGGTCAGGCTCAAGCCCGTCTGTTAAGTTTAGAGGGTACCAGTGCACTATTACAGCTGGGTTCCAGAAAAGTGAGTGCTCAGCTGCAGGGTAACCTGAGTAATTTGACTGCAGGCTCACTTCTTAAGGGGAGTTTGAGTCAAAATGCCGGTGTGCTTCGATTTCAGGTTTTTGAGCAACTGGCGAATACCGCTCAAACGCAAGGAAATGGCTCGAGTAGTGTTGACTCTTTTTTGAAGGGATCGGGGCTCCCTCAGGATGGTTTGCATCGAACAATTGCCAAAGTGATGGATCAGGCCGGTTTGCCACTCAATGCCCAGACAATTCGTCAGCTCAGTTCACTTTCCCAGTTTCTGCCTTCCATGGAGGAGGCGAATGTCCAGGCTTTGTTAATTCTGGTCTCCAATCAGGTTCCCTTAAGTAAGAAAATAGTTCAGGAATTCAAGAAGGGCCTGGAGGGTCGCCTGAAGCTTAAGGCTTCTTTATTGCGACAAGCGAATTTCGATTCCCTTCAGGGGAAATTACCTGTTCTGGACCACAAAGGGCTGGATTTGCATTCAGCTCTACAGCGTTCCGGATTGAGTACTGAAGCTCAACTCCTTTCCCAGGCTTGGGAGGGGGATGATCTCACCGATTTAAAACGTCAGGGCAAGCGCAATCTGGTGAAAGAGTTCAAGGAGTTTTATACACTCCTGCAGCTTAGAAACTCGGGTACCTCGACTCCGGATCAATCTCAGGTGCTAATCCTTCCCTATATGACGGACGGAGAGCTCAAAGAATTGATCATCGAATGGAAAGAGTCAGAGAGTTCACAGGGTGAGGCAGAATCCGGGGCCCAGCAACTAAATCTTTACTTGGAGATGAGTGAGCTTGGAAGTATTCAGTTGAATTTTACGAGATCTGGAGAGCGTGTGAGTCTCGGTCTGGTGAGCCCACTGGAGGAGAGTATCAGTTTCATGCAGGAGTTCGAGGAGGAGATTAAGGATTCTCTTGAAGAGGTGCCGGGAATAAGCGAGGCTTCTGTCTGGTTTCGCACCTCCAGTTTTGTGATTCCTGATGTTGAGGATTTGGGATTGAATCTTGAGAACAGGGTAGACTTGAATGTATAGGGGGGGCTCATGAGTGCTCGCAAAAGGGCAGTGGCTCTTAAGTACAATCGGGAGCAATCCAAAGACTCCAGTCAGAGTCCGGTAGTTGTTGCCAAGGGTGCCGGCCTGATTGCTGAGAAGATTCTGGAGCTTGCCCTTGAGAATGATGTCTATATTCATGAAGATTCTGATTTGGTGGAATTGTTGGGAAAGTTGGATGTTGGGGCAGAGATTCCTGAGGAATTGTACGAGGCTGTCGCCCGTGTGCTGGCATTGGTTTACAAGATGAACTCTCAAAAAGCAGGCAAGTAGTCGGGTTCAATTTAGAATTTGCCCTCAGGGGTGGCTGCTTAAGAGATTGCTATCCAAGGGTTAGTGGCGTCTTGGTAAAAGAGGGCTAAGGTCCGGAGGCTTTTCAGTAATGCGGTGCAGGTGTCCGTTCAGCTTGTATTAGCGGATCAGCTTTTTATCCAATGAATTCAAGAATGCTGAAAATCTGGCGATACTTCCATTCAAACTTGGGATGAAACTTGTCTTTGGCTTTCAAAATGAATTTGGTTTCGTTTTCCCTACTTTGAGGGATTTGCTCATTTTTGCGATTCCAGGAGATATCCCTGTAGCGACTGTCCCAATGAATGGTGCAGTTCATGTCAGCTTCGCCGGGGCGGGAGAGCCAATCCAGTTGGGGAGGTGTAAAAGAGTTGGTCAGTACCCGTGTGTAAGAGATCTTCAAGTCTGTCTCCGACGAGCCCTTCAGTAGAACTACAAAAATCTGGAAACTTTCAGAGGGCTTTCGAAGCGTTCCAAAGAGTTGATTCACAGTGGCCTGAAGGTCCGGTAAGGTGAGATTTTCAACCTTGAGATCACTGATTGGTCCAGGTTTTAGTTGCTCTGACCCAAGCTTCACGAAGACTAGTGAAGGTAGAAAAAAGCTGTTTTTGAGTTTGGCCTGGATCTGTACCTTGCCTTCAAAGCCTTTGGTTCGAATATCACAATGATTCCAGGTGTAGCTTGAACTTGCTCCGCTGATTAGAAAATAGGAGGTAACGAGGGCTCCCAAAATCAGGCCAAAAAGAAGAATTTTTGTTAGTCTATTCGCAAGAGTCATATAAATCTTGTGGATTTTTGAGCATTTTTGTTAGTATTTGTTGTTTTCGGGGCGCCTGTCCAACTTCGTTGTATAACAATGATAGCAGAGTCCCGTGGGATCAGGCACCAGTTGGCGTCTATTTTCAGGGTAGATAACCTGCACAAGATCTAGAGTGTAGAAAATTTGAAGCAAGTTCTAAAGTAGTTTTAACAGTTCATGAAGCAGTTCTCTCTTATTGTTTTTCTGATCGCAGCCTTCACGGGTTGTCTCGATGCGGCGTGCAGCGGTAACAGTGCAGGGTCCGTTGATGCGACTCAATGTACTTCCACTTCACCTCCTCCAACATGCGCGATTGATGAGGTTGTTGTAACCGGGGCCGAGAATCAGGGCAATATAGAAAGGACTTCCTTTTCCCAGATTCCGGTAGCTTTTACCCATACTGGAGGGCCTGGACTGACCTACACGGCTCGCCCACTACTGTCTGATGCGACAGACTCGGGTACGGCTATCACAGAAGGAGATTGTCTGGGGACAGTGACTGTTTTCTTCGCCAAATCTGGAGAGAAGTCCGTTAATATCGAGGTGAATCAGCTGGAGTTGAACCGTATCTTGTCTTCAACGGCTCCCCGAAGAATTATTTATGACGCCACCAAGCCTCAGATCAATGTTCTCAGGATTTTCCCGGGTGACAATACTGAAGGGGTTGGTCTGGAATATTCTTCCGGGACGACATACTACACTTCTGGAGATGTCACTGTTCGAGCCCGTGTTGTAGATCCCGCTCCTGCGCAAACTGCCGAGAACCTCTCTGTAGTTGTGGTTGATGGCCTTTCTGCAGTAGGTCAGCCGGTCCCGAGTAATGATGAAAATGACAAGTCACTCTTCCTGGTGCCTCTGGGAGTGGCTTCCGAGGCTGACGGTGAATATCTCGTCAAACTTTCCGGGATGGATTTCACCGCCTTCAACTTTCCTGATGGTTCCCCTGCAAACATCTCCGAGTCCAGACTGATTCGAGTTGTCAAAGATCAGACAGCTCCTATCGTCACAAGGATCGAAGTGGTCAAAAATCCGGGCACTCCGGAGCAGGTTGTGGAGCAGGTGCCGGGTGTATTTATTCGCTCAGGCCGGGTTCGCATTAGGGTGACCTTCTCTGAGCCCCTGCAAAGGCCTCCAACCCTGCAGATTCAACAGCTTGGAAACGGTGCCGGGGATGCACCTGAAAATCCGGTTCAGGCGACTTTCGACTCTGAGCTGTTTGCCGCAGATCCGACTGTTGTGGAATACGAATACTCTCCTTTGGTAGGCCCATTTGATACGGGTCCAGCCAACTTGTTGTTCGAGCAGGATGGTACAGATTTAGCAGGAAACATAGTTGATGTGAATCAAGGAGCTGTTGGTGGAGGTCAGGTTCAAAGAGCCTTGATTATCGATACAAATGCACCTTCTTTGAATAGAGTCGATCCGGAAAATCCCGGTGAGGTTCGAACCATCCCCGAAAACAATGAAAAAATCTCCCGCACGGAGTTTCCACGTCAAGTAACTATCATCGTGCGTGACTACAACCTGCCCGATAACATCGGAGTTGAAGATCAGGCCCAACTTCGTCTCACAGACAATGCTTCGGGAGTTGATTTTGATCGCATCATCGATGGGACCGAGGGAAGTAGTACAGACAACTCTGGAATCTCCGTTGAAATTACGGACCCCAATGAGCAAGTCATTCAGGGAACTCTGGTAACTCAGCCTCCCAATGGTTTGATCTATATACTTCCCACTGTAGAGGCTTTGTATCCGGATCGAACTGACGGGACAGCTCCAGAGGGGACCTATACAGTAAAAGTTAATTTGGTTGACAAGGTTGGTAACAACTCAGTCGAGACCTTCTTTTTTCAGGTGGATAATGCTCCTATCTCCGGTGATACCATCAGAGTGAGTCTGGAGCCCGTACAGGAGGCAGGGACTGAATTTGCAAAAGATTCGGACAATGGCTTACTGCAAAATCCGATCACTGGTAAGGAAATTCCAGAGCTTCCCGATCTGGTTGATCTTCGTGAGTTGGATGCGGTCAATCAAATTACAGGCTTTCGAGTGTGTTCAACCGATTCCAGTTTTGATGTGACTCGTTCACAGGTTACTCTCAAAGCTCGTTTGAACGGGCCGGATACGGTGGCGAGGACGATGACAACAACCGGAGGTGGTGGTGGCGCGAATCCGGAGGGTGGAGCTTGCGGTCCCAATCGACAGGAGTTGAGCTTCACTGTGGACACAAACCAGACAGTGCCTTTTCCAAATCTTGTTGGTTTTCCAAATCCAGCCAGCGCTGGAGCAAATATTGACCCCGGAGCCAGAGATCCCAGGTTCGGTCAGTTTGACGGTCCTTATCTTGTGGAGGTTATTGCATATGATGAGGCGGGGAATGAATCATCCCCCATCCGAAAAGAGTTTCTGCTTGATACGACTCAGCCTTATACAGCAGAAGTTTTTCCTTCCGGAAATGGGAAGATTAACTCTCCTTTGCGTCATGTCTCAGCAATCCTGATTGATCCACATCCCCCGAGGATTCACACTTTTAACGAGACAGGGCATGTTAATTTCGGTTCAGGGATTAATGTGGAGCGATCTGAGTTGGTTGTTCAATTGGCCGAGCCCTATCGACCCAATTTTGTGCAAAGTTCCGATTTGTTTATCCCGGAAAATCAAAATGAGGTCCGTTCGAAATTGAGGTTCACACATATACCAAACAGTATTGATCCGACCAAGCCAACCTTTGATCCCAAAGATGACAAGTATCGCGTTCTTCTAGAGTTCATCAACAAAGCCGGTGTGGTGACACCACTTCCAAACAATGGGGATGCAGACGGTATTTATCGAGTGGTATCAACTCCGGTAGACAATGCAGGGAACAGTGTTCAGCCTGCGGCTCAGGGAGACTCATCGAAAGGTTGGAGTGCTTTTGACGGCCAGGCAAATCGGCCTATGGAAGTGACTGAAGAGTTTTTCTTTCTTCTGGATAGTATTCCGCCAAATATGACTATTGATAATAATCCGTCCACGCTTAACATCACGGGATCAAGATTTGAGCTGGCAGGTAAGACAAGGGATCTTTCAGCTCAAGAGGCCACTGTAAACGGTGGCTCTGGAATTCATCGTGTGGAGTATGAGTTGATGTATCTTACCGAAGATGGTGAGCTGATTCCACCGGTGCCGGCAACTGAAAATACCCGTGCGAAGTCCAATCCTATCTTGAGACGCCAGACCGCAACTCTTGATCCGTTGATCAATGAGAGTAACGATCCTCATGTCTCCAGCACAAAGCCTTTGACGGTCTCCAGCTATATTAACCTTGCGCTCGAGGAGCGGAGCTGGAAGATCAACGGACAGTTGCCGTCGGCCAGTGAAATCATTGGTCCTGGAGATAATAGCACCGGAAAACCTGCTAATTACTGGATGAGTATCAAGAGTTACGATCAGTCCGGCAATTTTCTGGAGAAACGCTTGAAAGTGAATCTGTCTCTCGGAGAATTACCCGGTGCGAATCTATTGAAACCGCTACCCAACCAGGCTTTTACCAAAGGCGTGATCATGTTTGAGTGGCAGAGTATTCCCAATGTGGAGTCCTATGTGCTTCATTTCTCCAGTCCAAGAGGGGAGAAAGTGACCCGTGCTGTAGCCACTAATGGAGTAAACAACCCCTTTCATACAGAAGTATTCTCTTTGCAGGGAGAGTATGAATGGTGGGTAGTAGGTATTGATTCTGTGGGGAATGAAGGTAAGGAGTCCCTGCATCAAAAATTTAGAATCGATCGGAACAAGCCTAAAGTCGTCGCCCCTCGCTGGGTTGATTTTTCACCAGAGAGTAATGGAAAGCTGACCATCGGTCAGTTTCGTTTGCAGGTGGAGTTTGATGAAGAAATCAAGGTTGCTCCCATGGTGACCTTCAGGCCCCCGGCCACGTCCATTCCCGCTCAATTGGTGAAAACAGAAGTCTTTAATATGAACAGTAAGCTCTGGCAGGGTGTGGCAACTATTCCCACCACAGCTACCGGGAAGTGGGATGGGATAGCTACAATTGAAATCAAGTATGCTCAGGATATGGCGGGAAATGTGATGGACGTAAATCGCCAATACAATTTTGAGATTGATACTGGTCCTTCCTATCAGGTGAAGTTTTTCGAAAATCCAATTTTTGAGACTGAGATTGTAGTGGTTGTGCAATCCAGTGAGGAGCTGCAGGCTCCCCCGGTGATTTTAAAGCCTCAAGGGGTGACTCCCGTGCAAAATGGGATGCTCAGAGTTGGTGCTCGAAGTTACAGTACAGTAATGAAGATCGCGGGATCAACCTCCGTTAAAACAGGTCGCCTGGAGATTACTGGCTCAGATTTGGTGGGTAATTCCTCCACGCGAATTGTGACTTTCCCGATCGCCTCCGTTGTAGAAAATCGGTCAACAACAGTGAACACATCCCTGATGAAGTTGGAGATTAAGGCAGGTTCCGTTGATTCTCCACTGACACTGGCAGCTTTGCCCAGAGATGAATTTGAACAATTGGAGCAGGATGAAAATTCTCAGACTTCCAAGAGTCTATCTCGCTTGTATTCCCAATCTCGTGTGCAAGAGGGAATGAAGAGAGTTCGCGGTCTGGAGCAGCTCTTTCCACCTGGTGCAAAATTGAAAAAGGAAGCCAGGGTTCAAGTTTATCTTGCTGATGGTTTTGGTCCTGGAAGAGGGTTGTTTTTGGAAACCGGAAGTTCTCAGCCACGTTTTTTGAGTGTAGCTCAGTCGGCAAGAGTCAGCTTCCATACAGATACATTGGGTAAATTGGCAATCTATGAAGACCGGGTTCCACCAAGTATTGAAATTTCCCCCGACTTTGAGGATGGAGTCATTGATTCGCGAAATCCCGTAGTTCGCTTCGCAATTCTTGACCAGGGCTCGGGGGTTCATGAAGATCGCATTCGTGTTCTTCTCGGATCCCGTGAGATGGAAGTGGTTTCTTTGGGGCAAGGGCAGTTTGAAGCAAGTTACTCCGGTTCTCTTCCACGAGGAGAGCATCCACTGGAGATTGAGGCAATGGATCGGCTGGCCAATTTGTCCATTCAAAAGGCAAATCTGGTGGTTGCTGGACCAATTCGTGTCAGTGGCTCCGCATTTCCCAATCCTGCTCGGAATTTCTCCGTGATTCAGTATGATTTGAGTCGGCCCGCTCAGGTAGTGGAGTTGAAAATCTACGATGCTGCTGGACGGATGGTTTTTCACAGGGATAGTAACAATGACCTGGGCTTGACTGCTCAAGTGAATCGAAACTCCTATCGTTGGGACCTTGATAATGATCAGGGTTCTCTGGTGAAGAACGGAGTGTACTTCGTCGTATTGAATGTTATCGATACTCAAGGACGATCTGATCGTGTGCAACTCAAGCTGGCGGTTGTTCAGTAGTCTTCTTTCCGTGCAGTTCAGTCCTTCAAGATCTCTCAGTTTGAGCCAGATTTCCTGTTCCGAATATGTCTCATCAATAGCTCTGTTTCCGGTATTGTCAACAAGGTGCTGATGAAACGGGCTTTTGCCCCGCCTTTATTGACAAAAACCTTTCGTCTGAAGCGATTTTTGGTATATACTTCGAGCTTTACTAGGTTAACTGGCCCTAAGCGGGCTTTGAGCAGTATTGGTCGCAAGAATTCGAAACATGAGTGTAAGCAGGTATAATCAGTTCCCGCATTATTTCCTGTTTCCCTGTTTACTGATGTTTGCTCTAGTTTTTGCAGCAGGGGCCAACTGTACTGGCAACATTAACGGAACTTGTAACGAGTTGGATCCCGCGACCACCTGTACATTGACTCGCGCTGCTGTAGGTAGTTCACTGGATAATACTCAGGATGAAGACAGGGGGCGGACTTCATTTGCCAGATTTCCTGTAGAATTTGTTCATGATGGAGCCACCTCGAACTTCACCGTTACGGCCATTCCCAATGCGGACACTGACTCTGGAAGCTCAATTACCGAAAGGGACTGTAGTGGTAGCGTGACTGCCTTCTTTGCGGGTTCTGGTCCGAAGACGGTCCGTATCAGGGTTTTTCAGTTGGCTTTTGCAAGGTCATTGGACAGTAGCAATTCCCTCAGGGTTATTTTTGATCGCCTGGCTCCCATTTTGACGCCGCTTCAGGTGTTTATTGGTACAGATAATTCCACTCAACCTCTGGGCTACAGTGCCGGAGCAACCTACTACACATCTACGGATGTTTTCCTCACAGGCCGTATTCAAGATCCGGCCCCCTCGGTGCCCAATGAAAATCTTGCGGTTCAAGTGATCGAGGGCCTTACTGATATTGGTCAGATTCAGGCTGGTACGGGAGAGTCACCCGGCTTGTTTGCCATTCCACTGGGGGTTGCTCAAGAGCCCGTCGATGGTGAATATTTGGTGAAGGTAGCTCCCTGGGACAGCCCGTCCGGAGCATTCGAGGATACTTCACCGGCTAACATGGGTGAACCCATTCAGGTTCGTGTGGTTTTGGATCGTAGAGCTCCCTTGATGACCAAGTTGGAGATCATTCGTAGGCCCGGAACGGACGAGCAAAGAGTGGTGGAAGCACCCAATGTGTTTGTTGGTCGAGAAACAATCCAGGTTCGCGCAACATTTAGTGAAGAATTGCAAACTCCTCCAACATTGACCCTCACGCATCTGGGTAACGGAGTGGGGACTCCGCCAGATCCCTATAAGGCAATTTTCGATCAAACCCTTTTCGTGGCGGATCAAAAGATAGTGACCTACACGGTCACTCCCCAAACCGGAATTAATGACATTGGTCCAGTCAACTTTGCTTTCTCGGAAAACGGGGCCGACCTGGCCGGGAACCCGGTTTCCCTGACAGAAGGAGTACTCGCCAATGGGGGCAATATCGAGCGAGCCATCATCGTAGATACTGTTGCCCCGGATATTAATCGAGTGAACTCAAGTCCTGGTGGAGGGGCTGCTCAGGTGGGAGTCATTCAGGCAGAGCCTGCACCCAACTCAAAAGTTCGCAAGGGGGCCTTTCCCAAGGAAATCACCATCATCGTTAAGGACTACAACCTGCCTGACAATTTACCATCTGACGCTGACGTGGACTTACTCGCTCGAGGGAGTGCTTCCGGAGTAGATTTTTCTCAAGTGGCTGCCAGTCCAGGTGATGAGGGAATTCAGGTGGAATTTCTTGATCCGAATCAAAATGCAATTCGAGGAACGTTGGCAACCAAGCCACCAAATGGTCTGGTTTACATCTTGCCCGACGAAAGCAGGATTTTTGCCGATCAACCGGATCGAATTGCTCCAGAAGGGGTTTATACGGTTCGGGTTACCATGCGTGACAAAGTTGGCAATGAGGGTACAGAAGTCTTCAGTTTTGAAGTTGATAATCGTGATGTTGAACCCTCTTCTGTTCGGGTATCCATTGATCCGTTTCGGGCACCTGGAGATAACTTTTCTGCCGACTCCGGCAACCCTATTCTGGCGAATCCAATTTCCGGTGTTTCTATTCCGGATAACCCCAATACGGTCAACTTGAACAGTGTGACGGCAGTTCGAGAGCTTCAGACGATTCGAGTTTGCTCCAATGACCCCAGCTTTGATGTCACTCGTTCCCAGATACAGTTTCTTGCTCGTTTGAATGGGCCCGATACCATTGCTCGTCAAATGAATGTTGATCGTACGGTAGATGCCCAAACTACGGATAATGATTGTTCCTTGCCCGGTCAGATTTCAGTTTCCCCCGGTGATCAGACTTCAGTATTCCCAAGTATCAATTTTCCATTCCCCAATCCTGCTCAAATCGGAAACGGTGTGGTGGAGGGAGACCGAGACCCTCGCTTTGGTCTATATGATGGTCCTTACATTGTCTCTATTATTGCGCGAGATGATGCCGGTAACCTGTCTGATCCAATCCAGAGGGAGTTCCTGCTGGATACAACAACACCTGCCACCAGGGCAGTATTTCCTGAAAACTTCTCCAAAATCAACTCACCTTTGCGGCATTTCTCTGCTATTGTCGTGGATCCACACCCTCCTCGATTGCACGTAACTGACAAGGATGGGCACATCAATTTCGGGAGCGGTATCAGTGAAGATTTTTCGGGAATGGATGCTCGCCTCTCGACTCCCTATAGACCGGACGATCTGGACGAAACTCTTTTCAACATTAACGATAACAACAGAATTCGCGGGCGTCTGGTCTACACACATCGACCGAATAACTTCGATGCGAGTCTGCCAAGTTTCAATGAGAAAGACGATGCCTATCGAATCCTTCTCGAGTTTGTGGATAATGTAGGAAATACCAGAACTTTGCCTCAGGATGGCACGGCGGATGGTATTTACACCATTGAAGTCACTCCTGTGGACAATGCAGGGAACAGTATTGACGGAGCAGCCAATTCAGGTTGGAGAGTTCCCGGAGATGTAGATTTGAATGGCCCCAATGAGCTTCGCAAAAACTTCTTCTTCCTTCTGGACACTGTAGCTCCCAATCTATCCCTGAATCGAATCAATGGAAAAGAGGTTGAGGGGCGTATTCAGGTTGCCGGAAATTCCTTTTCGGTCTCTGGTACAGCAAAGGACTTGTCCGCAAAAGAAGCTCCTGAAGAGGGTGGCTCCGGGCTGGATCGTGTGGAATATGAACTTGTTTTGCTTCAGTCAGACGGGTCTCTTGCTCTGCAGGCTGGGGAATCGGCTAACTCTGGCAAAAGAAATCCACTCATGACTGGCGTAGCCACCCTGTCTGACTTTGTGAACGAGTCGGCGAATCCTCACGTGAGTGAGACGAAACCGCTGGATGCGGCCACCTATCCAACAATCAAGCTGGAAAATCGGGATTGGCGAATTGACGCAGAATTGCCATCCAGGGATCGCATCCTTACCAAGCTGGATATTCAGAATCCATCCACAGCAAACTATTTCCTGAGGATTTATGCTTATGATATCGCCGGGAATCGCACCCAGACTTCTATTCAGGTTGATCTGACTCTTGGAGAATTGAGGCCTCCAGAATTGATTGAACCCTTGTTGAATCAACATGTGAAATCTTCAGCTGTGACCATGAAATGGAAGGCTGTTGAATTTGCCGCTGACTATGTTGTTTATCTGTCGACTCCATCGGGTACCCTGACAACTTTTCAGGTAGTTCCGGAAGGCAATGAAGAAGAAGTGGAGACGGTTAAAATCCTCATTGATAATGGTCTCTATGAGTGGTGGGTTGTGCCACGGGACAGCGTCGGAAACAAAGGTTCTGAATCCTTCAAGCAGAAGTTTACGGTGGATACCAAAGCGCCCAGGGTGGAATTGGTTACTTTTTCAGATATTACTCCGGATAAAATTGGGACTGTTACAAGAGGTGAGTTCAAGATCGAGGTCCACTTTGATGGAGAGCTTGAGAAGGGGCCATTGGTGACATATCAGCCATTTCTCAGTTCGCTTCCTCACCAGCTTGTAAGTACGGACTCATTGATTGGAAAAGTCTGGCGGGGTACAGCCAGGATTCCTGAAGAGGCTGATAACAGCTGGAATGGACAGGCTATCTTGTGGATTCAGAGTGCTCAGGATAAGGCGGGAAACCGAATGCAGGTTGATAAATCCAATACTTTTGAGATTGAAACCGGGCCTTCGTATCGGGTGAAATTCTTTGAAAATCCCGTCAATGGCGATGAGTTGATTTTGGTGATCAGAGCCTCGGAGGAGTTGGCTCAAATTCCTCTGGTGATTAATCCTGTAGACGTTCAAATGCTCAACTCTGAAGTTCTCAAAATCAATAACTTCAGCTATGTTACTTATCTGAAGCTGCTTGATGGGGTCGCCCCCACCCAGGCAAGCTTAACGATTGCCGGGCGTGATCTGCTTGGGAACTCAACGAGTAGAATCGTGACTTTTCCAGTGGCAGCGTTTCACGGTAAGGAAGGCGGTCAGTTGAACAGCAGCAGGATGAAGGTGGAGATGGGAGCAGGTTCCTTTGAAGGTATTGAGCGAATCGGAATTCTGCCCTCTGAAGCTGATGAGGAGCTCCCATCAAATATTCAGGCCAGTGTTTCCAAAGTGCAAAACAGAGGACTACGTGAAACCACAACTCTTGTTCATCTTTATCCATCTTCACTAAGTCTTCAGAAGGCCGTGACCGGTACTTTTCGACTGGGAAGAAAGCTGGCCAGTCGTGAGGGTTTTTACGTAAACTCACCGGAGGATGGGAGATTGGTATGGGTGGACAGTCAGGAAGTGGCTCACGGTTACTATCGAATGCAACTTCTTGCGATGGGCTCGGTTTATCTTGGGGTAGACGAAAAGCCTCCCGAGATAGAGTTGGGTGCTGAGTACATGGAAGCCAGTTCCATGAGTTCCCTTGAATTCGAGGTTCAGGATTACGGCTCTGGTCTTTCAGATGCTGTTGAAGTCAGTCTGGGTGGTGAACTTCTGGATGTTCAAAGTTCAGAGCTGCCCGGTGGTCGTCTGCTTGCCAGGGTGAAATTGCCTCGCCTTGATGATGGGCAGGAATACGACCTGGAGGTTCAAGCCAGGGATAGGGTCGGAAATGCCTCTATATCAAGAGCGGTAGTGTTTGTTCCATCTCCAATGAAGATAGTTTCACAGGCTTTCCCGAATCCCGCCCGGTCTTATTCTACAATTCAGTACGATCTGAGTAGGCAGGCTAATCGGGTCGAGCTGAAACTCTATGATGCCGGTGGACGACTGGTGTTTCATCGAGACAGTTCTCAAGATCCCTCTTTGGGGATGAGCCGGGGTCGTCATACTTATGAGTGGTATTTGGAAAATGATCGAGGTCTGGAAATAGCTAACGGTGTTTACTTTTGCCACTTGTTTGCTGTTGGAGATGACGGGTCAACAGATAAAGTCCGATTAAAAATTGCGGTCCTTCGCTAAAATTTGCAACCTTTGCTTCCTCTTTGCGTAGTACTCCTTTGCAGCCACTAGCTTCGCCAGGTTAGAGCTTTGTGCTGATTAAATTTACAATAAGCGCAAATTTTAGAGGTAGTTATGCAACCTATAGGTATAAGAAGAGGGATAAAAGCCGCGGTTCTCGGGATCGGGTTCGCATTGATGAGTTCTGTGTCGACTGCACAGGAAGAGCTTCGTGCTCACCTGGAGTCCATTTTGATAGATCGACACGACCAGGAGCTGGGGCAGGATGACTTTGCCATCAAGCAGGCTCAGGATGCTCGCGTTCAATGGGCTCTCAAAAAAGCGTCACGAGCTCAAAAGGCTGGTGATCAGGATCTCCGTAATAAATTTCTATCTCTTGCCCTCGTGTATGTGGACACAGCTGAGTATGAGGAAATCGTCAAAGAACAAGTAGCTGTCTCAGGACCTTCTGCCTCTCAGAGTAGTAAAAAAGCGAAGTTTGAGCGCATCTACGGAGAAGGTGGCGGAATGCTTTCTCCAGATGGAGGACTGAAAAGTAAGGAAGTTCAAACTCAGATTGATCAGGCTGTAGATAGTCAGATCAACATGGAGAAGTGGTTTGTTGGTCTTCTTACTAAGATGGGAATTCTCAGTACCAACTACAAGGAGCTCAATGACAAGCTCAGAGCAAAATATCCTCACCTGAGTCAGGACCAGCTAGCTGATCACCTCATTCGTGAATCCTCTCGCCTTACTGCTGGAGTTGGTTTTGTTGCAGCACTTCCCGGAGTATTCCCCGGTGCCGGTACAGCAGCTCAAATCGCAGTGAATGTGGGGACATTGGTTCCTGATATGATTTTCCTCTTCAAGAAGCAGGCAACATTGATTTTTAGAATCGCAGAAATTTACGGTAGGGACCTGAAAGAAGAAGATCGTGTTACTGAAGCATTGATTCTCTTTGGAGTGGCTTCCGGGGTTAGTGCAGCGACAAGAGCTTTGGAACAGTATCTGGAAAACGGTATTACAATCTATCTGAAGGCTAAAATTACGCGAGAAGCTATCGAAGGCGGAATCACCAAAGCAGGATTGCTTAATCCAATCCTCGGAGACATTCTCTCCACTCTTTTTGCAAAGAAGTTTATCAGTGAAGCTGCGGTTGAAAAGGCTGCTGTGTCTGTAATCCCACTGGTGGGAGCAGGAGTTTCCGGAGCAATGAACTATGTTTTTACCAAGAAGGTGGGTCAAATTGCCAAGGTTTTCTACAAGGATGATCTGACCAACAAGCTTGAGGCAGTGAATAATCTGAAGCTTCCCAAAGTTGAGTTGGCAATGTTTCGTTCCCTGGTTCTCATGATGAATGCTGATGGCAAGCAAGAGCCCGTTGAGGTTTTGACCCTCAAGAAGATTGCGAACAAGTATCCTCACAATAGAAAGCTTGTGGAGAGATTGATCAATGGCGATCAGGAGCTTTTGGCCAAGCTGGACTATGATATTTCTCAAGAGAGTGACATGGTGAAGGAGCAGATTATGTACGCTTTGAACGTTCTCTCCTATGTGGACCTTGAAAAAGGTCCTGCTGAAATTGAGCTCTCCGACAGCTTCGTCCAGAAGTTTGGAGTTCCTGCCCAGATGGCAAACGATGTGGAGATTCGGGTCAAGCGCGAGCGAGAAATCAACGAGAATGTTGTGAAAAAATGGGTGGGAGTTTCCTATCGCAAGTATCAAAAGTTGATTGGTGCTGAAGACGACGTTCAAGATTAATTGAAACTTTTTTAAGAATAAGTGCTCTAACAGACTTTAGAGTCATAGATTTTCACCCTGGTTGCAATGGTGCAGCCGGGGTGAATTTTCTTACAAGCTATGATGACAAAAATTTACATCATTGTGGTATTTTTGTTAGATTGATGCCTTGTTCCAGCATTAACAGGAGTTTTTGCTCGCGAAGCAGGGAGATTTGGAGGCGTCTTGGTAGGAAGATGGGATCAGCTTCGATTTGAAGCGCAGAGTGACAAGATAGAGTATACCAATCGGGTCTTTATTAACCGTAATATGAAGATGACCAAAATCACTCATATGGGGTTTGATATGGATCACACTCTGGCGGTCTATACGGACAGGGCGCAAAAACTGGCTTTTGATCTGGCGCGAGACAATCTCGTAAGCATTCTCGGTTATCCAAAGCAAGTCAAAGAACTGGAGTTTGAGTACGATCAAGTGATTCGTGGGCTGGTGATCGACAAGCGCAGAGGAAACCTCATCAAGCTGGATACCCATAAATATGTGGAAATGGCCTATCACGGTGATCGGGAGCTGGAAAGAGAAGAGCGCAAGGAAGTCTACAACAAGCCTGGTGAAGCTTATCGACCCAGCGATGACAACTATTCTTATCTGGACACTCTCTTCTGTCTTCCGGAAGCTTATCTGTACCGTAAGCTTGTTGGTCTAATGGATGATCTCCATGAAGCCAAGGTGGTTAAAAAGAGGCCGGATTACAAGAAGCTCTACAAAGATGTGCGTTCTGCCATTGATGGTATTCATCGGGATGGTTCGATGAAAAAGCATATTAGTGACAATATCCCTCTGTATATTGAGAAAGATCCACTGCTGCCCAAGACTCTTCTGCATTTTTTGCAAGGGCAAAAGCGTCTTTTCTTGCTGACGAACTCGGAGTATTACTACACAAATATTGTTTTGAGCTACCTGCTCAATGGGGAAGTCCCCGGCTACGACAACTGGCAGGACTACTTTGACTTCATCGTCGTATCAGCCCGGAAGCCTGCATTCTTTCTCAAGGAAGCTCCGCTTGAGAAAATCGAGGAAGATGAGCATGGGAAAGAGATTCCTCATGAAGTCAGAAACAAGGTCTTTCGCGGAGGTTATTTCAAGAACCTGGAACAGCAAATCGGAGCTTTTGGTGAGAACATCCTTTACTTCGGAGATCATACTTTTGGGGATATCCTGAAGTCTAAACAGACTTGTGGTTGGAGAACGGCTATGGTCATTCTGGAGCTGGAGGATGAACTCAAGACTCTGGAGGGCCAAAGAGAAGTAAGGGATAGGCTGGAACTGCTCAAGGGTAGTTTGCAGGAGATTCGTGACGATATCATGATGCTTGAGAATCAAATCACCCATCTTCGTAATCGAAAAATTGATTACTATGAAGATCTCGATTACGAGGAGCTCAAAGATATTGATGCTGAGATGCTCACTCTTCGATCCATGATCGAGGAGAATGAACAGAAGGCTACTGATTGCCTCAAGGAAATTAAGGATTTGGAGGATCGTCTCGACCAGTGTTACAACACGGACTGGGGTTGTCTGTTCAAATCCAGAAGGCGAAAGTCCCGACTGGGAGATCAGGTGGAAGACTTTGCCTGCGTTTATACCAGCCGAATTACGAACTTCTCCTATTATCCGACTACCAAGTATTTTAGAATATCCCATGACTTAATGGCCCATGAGCGCCAGGAATTTATGGTTTAGATCGCAAAGGTGTAAGTGACATTGAGTGGTGAGCAACTGAAGACTGGCCTGAGAAGGCTCTACTTCAAGGAACAGGAGAAATTGGTTCGACTCGTTTTGACCATCTTTCTGTTGTTGTTTCCCTTCCTTCTTACCGGGTGTGGTGGAGCCACTTCCGACTCTGGTTTCCCTGCTCAACAACCAGTTTCGCCCACTCAAGGTTTTGTGAGTGGTACTGTTCAGTTTCCCAATCTTGTGAATCTGAACAACTTGAACAGTCTCTCCAGGGTTTCAAAATCACTTTCCGGGCTCTCTGAGGCAAGGAAAGCGCTTTCTCAGGTTACAGACTTTCGTGGATTTGTTGTCATCGCGACAGTTGGCGCAGGTTCAGGTAACATTACAACCATCACTGGTTCCATTGAGCCCAACGGTGTTTACTTTGTGCAGGGAATTCCGTTTGGTGAAGAGGTTACCATTGAGGTGAAGAAGGGCAAGATTGCTCTTAAAGCGATTGTTCCTCCCATCTCAGCTCAAAGTGCGTCTCGCGATCAAGCCGTGAATGTTCTATCCACTGCCGAGGCTCTTTTGTATGAAGAAGTGAAGAAACGAGATGCCTTTACTTCTTTTGAAGCTCAGCAGCAAAGTGCCAGTTTTCGCGCAGAAAGAGAGAAACTCGCCAGTCTCCTGGAAAATGAAATCAAAAACGAAAACGTGGATGAAACTACACCTCCCTTGTTGCAAAGAACGGTGGTGAGAAGCAATGTGGAAGTGGTAGGTGGGCAAGTTTCCCAAGGTGCGACAGCGAACCATTTACCCTTTGCAGTGATAGATTCTCTCTCCCAAACTCAACGGGGGAAGATTCAACTGACCATTCGTCTCTTTGATGCGGAAAATGATCCGGTAGACATTGCACTTTTCTATTCTGAGGATGGTACCAATTTTACTTCGGCAACCATTGGGACAGGCAGTGCAGTCTTAAACAATCTGGCGACTTCACGACAGGCGGGGGTGTCCTACAATCTGTTCTGGGAATCTGCTGCAGACCTTGGCGTCGGGATCCAGGCATCGATTCGCCTGGCACTCGATGTTTACCCGGCAGGTGCGGTGAGGACGCTGGCGAACCGAAATCGTGCAACTACTGTTGCCTTGAATGTGGACAACAGGGGCCTTCCGGAGATCGTCTCTGTTTCAGACTCGCAGCATTTGATTGGGACAACGAAGACGGTCACTGTTCAAGGGGGGAATCTGTCCGTAGTGACCCAGGTTGCCCTGGAGTATCTGGGCAATGAGAATTTTGTGTCCCCGAGGTCCTACATTTTTCAACCTTCTCAGTTCAACATAGTCAACGATCAGAATCTCAATTTCGTTCTTCCAGCTTATGGTCTTTTTCCAGTTCCTTACAACATCGTCTTGAAAGGGCAGATTGCCGGAGACACCAGTGTTTCCAGTCAACAAGTTCAGGTTTTGGAAACTGCTGCCCCTGACTTCACCAATATTTTGGTCAATCTGAATCCGACTTCTGGCTCCAATCATGAGCAACAGACCATCAGTTTTCGCGGTCGGAACATCATGGGTGCTTTCGGGAATCGCGTGAACATTCAGCCTCAGGCAGGAGGTGCCCGTATTTCATTGACACCCATTTCTGCCAGTTTGGTAAGTACTAATCCAAACAATGCGAATTACTCGCTGGTGGAGTGGAGAGGGACTGTACCTGAAAGAATTGCAACAGGTGCCTACCGGATTCTGGTGAAAAACTCCTGTACAGCCAACCCAGCCTGTCAAATCGAAGTGGAGGCCGCAGACAACGGGGTAACAACAGTTTTTTACACCGTGAGTGAAGATGCTCCTATTATTAGCAGTGTGCTTCCCGAATTTGGAGTGGGAATCAATAGTCAGGACAACCGAATTTCTGTTTTTGGAGAGCGTTTAAGCTCCACTTTTGAAGTCCGTATTTCCACTAGTTTTTCAGCTCTTGAGAACCTGTTTTCCCTGCAAAAGACGCTTCCAATCAGTAGTACCAGTTTTGAGAAAGTCGATGTGACCTTTCCTTTGGGAGAAGCTCCGGGGACTTACTTCATGGCGGTACGAAACCTGGGTGGAATCACCATCTCGAACCAGAGCTTCACCGTTCGAGAGGGGCCCATACCTGAAAATGTAACAATCACTATGCTTGATCAAGCCAGTCAGGTGATCCCTTCAAAGACAATTAATAATATCTCAACTTTTCGACTACGTATCGATGGAACGAGTCTCTCCTCACTGAACAAAGTGCGTTTGCTCAACAAGGATATTCCCTCGGTTATTTTAGCCTTGAACCCCAGTTTTCAGTCCTTCTCCCAGGCTTTTGTGGATGTCGCCATGTACAACCCTCCCGGGGACTACGGCCTTGAGCTGATTAACGCTGCCGGGATCACTACAGTCACTTGTCCGTCAGGGCGTTGTTTTTCTGTTACGGAAGCTTTTCCAGTGGTTCAGGACTTTGAGAACTCTATTCGGCCTCAGGATTTGCAGCCCAGAGAGATCATAGCCGGTGAATCAGGAGTCTTTAGAATCACCGGACAGAATCTGGCTGGATCAACAAAGGCAAGAATTTGTAGAAACCCTGGAAATTGTCAGTACAACATACCCTCTGTTACCGGGTCCTTTTTTGAGGTCATAGCCAATGTGAGCAGTAGCGAATATATGCGTCCGGGCACCTATTTCCTTGAGCTGGACAATCTAACGGGAACCGGCGTGACTTCGATCACCAGTTTTCTTACTGTTTTGGAGCGTCAGCCAGTACTCGATGCAGTGAACCCCAATACTCTCTCTTCTCGTCAACTTCTTGAGCAGGCAAATTCTATCCAGTTTTCTGGAAGGAATCTCTTTGGAGTTCGAAAAATTTATCTGGTGCCCAAAACGGGAACTCAGAGTGTGTGCAGCAAGGATCCCACGACAGGTTCTTATTTGTTTGAAGGAAGTGAGATTGAGGGGATTGGCCGTAATCAGGTGAACTTGAATCTTGCGAATAACAGTCAGATTGTGCCTGGTGAATATGTCTGGAGATTGCAAAACCTCACTCCAACCGGGACTGACGATATCACCTTCTGCTCAGAGGATTTGCACAGTTTTACTGTTACTGAGCCAGAATTTGAATTCATAGCATTTTCAGATTCGGCAACAAAGCTGACAACCATCTCTGCTTTGAAAACAGCGCCCTTAACTGTGGTAGGTAAGTTTCTTTATGGTTTGGACCAGGTAGAGCTTAGAAGGCGTTTTGAAGTTTTCACTCTGGATACCAACTTTCCCTTGCAAATAACGACGACTCAGCTCAATTCAGCTTCACTTACAGTACCCGCCAGTCTGATTCCGGGGACCTACGATCTTTACATGAAAAACGGTGGAATGCCCAATATCTTGCCTTCGGGTGGAAGCGTAGATGTAATCGAAGTTGATACGCCGGTGATCAATTCAGTAACTCTGGTAGGATCCAATCAGCTCAACACAAATGATGTCTTTTTCGATGTCAACGGACAAAATCTGGAAGGGGTTCCACTGATAACCAAGAATGTGCGCCTGGTAGACACCAGGGATGGAAGTCATGTTGTCCCGGTTCCAGCTTCAGGTATTGAGTTGCTCGCACTTCCTGATCAATCTACTTACGTCCGTTTGAAAGTGCCCTCAGGAACTCTGGGTGGAAATTACTATATCCAGATGACGAATGGAGCCCTCAAGACGACTTCCCTGACAGCTGTTAGCATTGTGACTGTTCTCGAGCCCAAACCAGTGTTTCAGTCAGTATCCATCATTGGGCCTTTTGATACAGAGTTTGGTTTTGGGGAAAACAACAAAAAGACGAGACTGGAGTTTAAAGGTACGAATCTGGCTTCAGGTGATGAAATTGTACTGACGAGAGAGCCTGCCTTCACTGGAGACAGCAGTGAGACACTTGTCAGGACAACCAACATCATTACCAGAAATTTTGGCAGTGACTCGGTAAGCCTTGTGACCACATTGCCGACCTTTCTCAGACCAGGGTTTTACGATGTTCAGATTCGGAATAACTCCAATGAATATTCCGATAAAATCGATCCGATTGTCTCCCCATTCTTTCAGCAGGTGAATGTAAGAGAAGGAGCTCCACAGATAGACTTTGTTGGTTGTACAGACTTCACCGGTGCTGCTGCCTCTTGCTTGACTTCGGCATCCACGAGAGATGTTCAGTCCCTTCAGGATCTGGAGATGGCTGGTCAGAACTTTTTCACACTAAGCAAGGTGGAGATTTTCAAGGAAGATTCAAGAACTCCTGAGTATGTATTCAATGTACCCAGATTTGGTGAGTCGCTCGCCGGGAGTGGGGTTACCACCAGAACATCCAGAGCGGTTGGTGTTGATCTCCCTGAATTCTTGAGCCATATAGGCTTGTATGACGTAGAGCTGACCAACGGCGTTTCCAGAATTCGATTCCGGGACAAACTGAAAGCTATCGAAAACTTCAAGGCCGAGATCATCAGCTTGACACCCAACTCTATTATCAACAACGTGAACAACAACATCGCCATGTCCGGTAACTATCTCACCGGTACTACATGGGTAGCCTTGATGTCCAGTGACTTCACTACTACTATCAAGAGCTTGAGTTTTGTCAGAGACACCAATGATCCTTATCACAAACTGAGTTTTACAGTCCCTGAGAATATTTCCCCGGGGAACTATAAGATCAAAGTGAACAACTCGCTGGGTTTTAATGCGGTTCCACCTACAAACTCACTGACAATTACGGAACCCCCGCCTTCCATAACTTCCATCTCCGTGAGTGATGCGAGTAACGTGAGTACGGCAACGCTGAGCATCTGGGGTGATGGTTTTCTGGGGCTTAGCGAAGTGAAGCTGAAACCTTCAGTGCAGGGTGCCGGGGGTACTTCCAATGGCAATTTCAGTATCAATTATTCAGACATTAGCCTGGATTACACGGTGACAAGTCGAACATTGATGACGGTGAAAGTGCCAGCCCAGCAGCTTCCGGGCTATTACTTCTTCAGTATGAAAAATACCAATCCGCAGAGTTTTAACGGCAGCAGTTTGTTCCACATAAGGGAAGAGACCCCTGTCATCGAGTTCATCAGCCCGGACTTCACGCTTTATTCCAACGATGAGAGTATCAAAGTCAGTGGGGCCAATTTCCTTGGAGTTCGCAACACTGTGAGCAGTAGCACTTACGCCCGTATCAAGCATATCGATTCGGGTGTCAGTCGCGATCTTACTTTTCAAACAGATCCAAGTTTTAACGAACTGAATCTGGATGTCCCCAGAAATCTTTTGATTGGTTTGTATGAGTTGCAGGTGAAGAATCAGGTGGGAATTACCAGTTCACTCACTGTGACTCGATTTGAGATACGGGAAGGTCTCGCCGAGATTACCAATGCGACAACAACGACCCTGGCATACAATGCTGACTTCAATGTCACTGCCAATAGAATTTCCGTTTTTGGAAAACATTTACAAGGCGTGAACAAAATCGAACTGACGACAACAATTCCAGGATGTGTGCCTCAGATCAATCCCACATGCGAATACTCCTACATTGTGGATCATACTCTTGGTACCCCCGATCCCTACATCAGTATCAGCAACATGCCCATCTCCACCACTTTTATGGTTCCCGGGCACTACTTCCTGAGGGTCACTAACAGCGCAGGTGTCACAACTACCACTTCCCCGGCATTTCAAGTGACTATTCCTCCCTCCAGTATTACAGATTTTACCCCCAAAACCGGGCCATACAATGCTCCTACTGAAATCACCTTTACCGGAACCAATCTACGAAGGTTCGAAAAACTTCTTTTTGAAAGAGCCGTTCCTCAAGGGGATGCGGATGACAGTATTGATGTTTTATCAATCACTACGAATCAACCAGATCCTCTTTTCTTTCAAGAGATCAGCAATACTCAGTTCAAAGTGCGGCTGATTTCACAAAATAATGGAAAGTTTAATGAGGCCTTCAATCGATTCTTTAAAATCAAATGGAAGACTTATGGTGATACGGCTTTGCGAACTCTTGCTCTGGTTCCCGGTCCGAGTGAGTTCTCTCTGGTGGGAAACAACCCAGAGATCACTTCTTTTGAAGGGCCTGGAGCTGCCACATTACCAACGACTGATGCCTACACTGATTTTGCGTCAGTGAATGCTCAAATCGCCACGACCCTTGTAAATTCTCTGCCTCAAACTATCACGATTAAGGGAAACAATTTCAACTCAATTCAGAAAGTGAAACTGGTCAAGGATAGCGTGGAGTGGACCCTGGCCTGTACAACCGGTACGGGCTCAACAGCACTCAATGGGGGGAATCTCACAAGTATGAGTATGACGGTACCCCGAGTCATTTTTCAATTCCCGAAAAATAGCGGTGGAAACCCTTGCTTCAATGATACCAATCTTTTGCCCCTTCAACCGGGTGTATACACAGTGGTACTGGAAGGGGTTCAGGGTAATTCTTCTGCCCTTGCCAATGATGCCAAAATCTATTTTGGTGAAGGTCTTCCCAACAACACCAGTTTGATTAACCCTCAAACTTTCTTCAATGACTCGGATCATACAATCCAGGTTCAGGCCAACAACTATCTCGGAGTTCGTTCGGTCACATTGCTCAATAGCAATATTCTGAACCCGGTCCAGAAGACATTTGCAGTGGACAAATCAGATATTGTGAGTGGTTATTTTACCTTCGATTTGCCCAAAGGAAGTTTTCGCGGAATCAAGAATGTGAATGCCTTTGGCGGTTTCTACAAACTCCGGGTCACCAACTCCAGAGGGGTTACATCCCAGGGAACTGGAGAGTTGGACTTGAGAGAGCGCGCACCTGATGTAGACAGCATCTCCAAGACATCAGGCAAGAATCTGAGCAGTCATACTGTAGTCTTTGAGGGGCAGCATCTACTTGGGGTAGGACAATCCTGGTCCGAGGCAGCAATCGCGGTGAACCGGGTCAAGATGATCAACAAGGAAGCCCGTGATAGTGCCGCAATCAGCACCTACATTGTAGATATCACCAATTCTGTCAGTAATCAGGACCGCTTGAGTTTCACTGCCATGGTGCCTTCAAAAATCAGACCCGGGCAGTACTTCTTCTCTGTAGAAAATGATCACCATGTCAGTTCGGCGAACCCGGTGGAGTTCCCATCCATTCGCTTTGAGTCACTTGATAGTGCCCCGGTTGTTACGACGGTAACTCCCTTGTTTTCAACCTTTGATACCTTGCCAACTTCCATGTGGATGGGGGGAATCAATCTTGCAGGTCTCAGTTCGGCCAAGTTGAGCTTGTTGAGTACTATTACTCAGAATGAAGTGAATCTCTCCCTATGGAGTTCTCCTGATTTAACCTCGGCAGATTTCGACTCAGCCCGTTTTACTTTACCTCAAAGCCCGACATTTTTGATTCCCGGGACCTATCAGATTCAAGTGACCAATGGTACGGGTGATTATGTGTTACCTAATTTCCGCCTGGAAGTCAGTGAGAAAGCTCCATTCATCAATCAGGTCAATCCGGTCTCCAATTCAGTGTTTAGCAATGCAAACATCGTGACTTTCAATATCCTTGGTGATAATTTGTTTGGTTTTCCAACTGCTAAAGTAGCTTTTCAATCCACCACAGTGACTCTCAATCTAACGGGAGTTATTCAAAGCAAAGAATCGTTGGTGGGGATGACCATGCCTCATTCACTCTTTCCGGATACCTGGACCTTGAGTATTGAAAACTCGAAGGGCTCCACGAGCTGGCAGGTGGTCATTACTGAACCTATTCCTGAAGTGGATCAATACGTTCCGGCCAATGTACCTTTTGACGATCGCACCATGATCACAATCAGCGGAGATCACTTCATTGGAGTCAGTTCCGCTCCAGGAAACATCTTGCTTACTGACGAGCTGCAAACGCCCCTTGAAAGTATCGAACTGGTAGATCGCCGGACTCTCAAAGCTTTTGTTCCTGAAGGCGTCAATGTTGGAAAGTTTGGCGTCAGTGTACGCAACAAAACAGGTTGGAATACAACATCGGCCTTGCTGACCGTGGATGGTGGAAACCTGGCAATCAACGCAATTGCGCCTTCTTCCGGTCGACAAGCAGGTGGAGAGTATATCGTGATTACGGGAACCGGCTATGTTGAAGGGACACGCCTTGTCATTGGTAATGTTCTGGCACAGGATATTTTGGTCTTTCCGGATCGTATAGAAGCCTTTGTTCCCCCTGCGAGTAACAGTGTTGATTTGAGCAGTGGCTCGACCCTTGTCAATGTCGAAGTGATAAATCCCAATGGCGCAAAAGTAATTTTGCCCAATTCCTTTACTTACATCGCAGACTCGGTTGGAGCTCCACGGGTACTCAAGGTTATCCCTGGACATGTTACTGGCAATGGTCCCGCTGATCAGTTTACAAACAGTGCCATAGCGGTTGAATTTGATCAGCCCATGGATGTGGCGACTTTGCTGGCGAATCTACCAGGTTCTTTCACCAGAAGGGGTCTTACTGTTCTCTCCAACAATACCTTCCTGGGAGGGACCTTGACCTGGTCCATGGACCAGAGGGTTTTTGTTTTCTCTACTCCAGGAAATCCTTTCATCCCGAATGCACCTGTGCATATAGGATTTGCCAGCAGTGTTCAAAGCTTGAATGGGCAGAGCCTGGTCAGTACAGATGTGATTCAGGTAGATTCACCATTTTTCGAAGAGAGCTATGTGGAAGACTGGCGCTTCGTGGTTGGAAATACATTGGACACCAACAATCTGTCGGTAACAGCACCTACCGGACAGGCCAGTCTGGCTCCAAGTACCTGGACGACCCGGATTGTTTTCAACAAGGCAATCAATCATCTCACGGTGACCACCAGTGATGTGATTTTGACTGAGCAGTCAACTTCTAAACGTATCGCCGTCACTTTAGCCATAGCACCCGATGGTTTGAGCGTCTGGGTTGATCCTCAGGAAAGATTGAGACCAAAGCAAAATTACACCATGCGCTGGAAGGACGACAGGCTTGAGTCCCTGACTGGTCGAAAGATGAGTTCTGATTTTGTCTATCTTATCGGTAGTGAGCAAACTGGTCCCAAACTATTGTCCCTGGAACCCACTCCAGGCTCCAGTAATGTAGCACGCAATGCAGTGATCATTGCAGAATTTGATCAAGCAATAGCTTCAGAGTCAGTCAATGAGAGTAACTTCTTTGTAGTGGATGATCAGGGAACCCGACTGACAGGTACCTTTAGCTCCAGTGATGACAAGCGCTACTACACTTACAATCTCTTTGATTTACTGGAAAGTTCCAAGGTCTACAATATTCAAATCAAAAATCGACTGAAATCATTAACTGGTGTGCCTCTCACGCAGGAAAGCAGTTCCAGTTTTCAAGTGACCTCCAGTGATACGATTGATCTGGCAGGAGCTGTGGTCACAGAGGTGATTCCGGGCAATCTTGCCACAGGAGTCAGTACGGATGCCTCAGTAATCGTCTCCTTTAATGAACCAATTCAGCGCTCGGACATCACCAAGCCCAATTTCTCTCTGAAGCGATTTATCAGTGAGACCAATCAGTTGGATATTCCCTACAATATTCTAGTCAATTCGGATGCCTCAGTGGTTACCCTTGATCCAACGACTGCACTGGAGCATGAGAAGGACTACAGAGTCATGGTCGCATCGGGATTGAAAGATCTGGCCAACAATTTGTCGAGCAATTCGGTGACCGTTACTTTCAAGGTTACACCACAATTCGATCTCCTGGGGCCGGGCGTCTCTTCTATTGACCCTGCCAATGGTGAGCAAAATGTTCCAATTAGCAAGCAAATCGTGATTCGATTCAACGAGCCGGTATTGGGAGTGGATGCCACTGATTCTGCCAAAATCAGCCTCCTGACGACTACAGGAAGTCAAATCACAGCCAGTTATACCCAGGAAGACAATGGGGTTCAGGTTCGAATGGTTCCTACGGTCTCCCTTGAGAAGCAAACGGAATACATTATTCGAATCGACTCCACTGTGCGCGACATTTTCAGCAATGAGATCGGTGCGGTAACCACGGCAACCTTTCGAACTGATGATTTCGTAGACAGTACACCTCCAGTGATCACCCTGCTCACTGTAAATGGTATTCCCTCTCCACTCAACGGTGGGGGAGGATCCCTGTTGAACAACGAAGGCTCCTTTCAAACTCCGGCAATATTTGTTCCGGAAAACGGCTTCACTATTGATATTTACTATAATGATCCAGGTACAGGTGGAGAAAGTTCGGGTGTTGACTTGAATGCAATTCAGGTCATTGATGAGAAGCAGGTTTTTGACTCCAGTGCGAATCAGACTTACACCAATGCCAACCTTTTCGGATTGAATGTTTTGCCTGAACATCAAAATGGTCACAGTCGAATCACCATACCGGGTGACTGGCAGTTCGCCGCCGGGGTTCATACTTTGACGGCTCGAGTGAAAGATCTGTCTCAGAACGGCAACCTTAGCAATGAAGTGAATTACTCTTTTCAGGTAGCTCCCATCGCAGGTCAGGAAGCCAATTATCCTTTCGAGGGAGCTAGCCCTACCCAGATTTCTCTGGATTATGGTGGTGATTCTTTTGATATTCTTGGTGGTGTTCAGCAAGGTAATTTAAGGTTGACTACATTGTTTGTGAGTAATGGCGCAATCGACTTTGAGGAAGAGCTGTTTCATTTGGGATTCAGAAGTACAGATGCTGAATTTGGGCCGGTTCGGGAGGCTCAAACTCCTACTCCTGCAGTCATTGGTATTGAGGTGACCAAGATGCTCAAGACCCGAATTCTTGAGGAAGTTCGCAGGTTCTTCGACCTGGACCCAGTAACAGGCTTGCCCATCTCCGGTCAGCCTCCGGTTAATTTGAGAATCGACAACGATCTGCCTTCCAATCAGAATACAGTGACGCGCATTAGTCTTGGTGGTGACAACGGGGCGGAACCCCTGGGTGGTGTAGGGGTTATTAAATCCATTGAGAGATCCATTTACAATACTGCCAATGGTCAACCATTTCTAGAGTTGACCACTCGAAGTGCGACGGTGGATCAAGGTTATGGAGTGTTTACAGTTCAGCTGATCCGTCAATATGCCAACGACACTTTTGGTTTTGCTGAATGGAACTCCAGATTCAGTGCGATCAGTCGTCTGGCTTATACGAATACCGGCGGAGTGAAGGGGAGTCCTATTGGTAGTTTCCGAGAAGATGCCAATGTTTATTCCATGGAGCCAAGCGCTGCAGGAACAATCCCTGTTGAGTTCCATCGCAATCGATATTTTGAAATGAGAAGGGCCATTGACTCCTATGCTCGAATAGTGGCCATGTCTGCTGCCAGAGCGATTGCAATTGCAGTGGGTTTGGTACCTCCAGGTTTTCCACCAGACGGTTTGTATTCAGGTTCTCAAAACCTGCCTGAGTACTTTGACGCCAGCAACAGCACTCATCCGTATCTCTCCATCAATGGAGAAAACAACCTAATGAAGAAGCAGATTCCGCTTAATGATGTTTTTGCTCCTGCGCCCGCAGACCTGAAATTCAGCAATTTTTCCAAAACTTATCTTCGCAATCAAATCCGCATACTGCGCTAAACTGATGTTGACTCTCCACTGCAGGGTGGTTCCCAACGCCAGCAAAAGCGAAATCTCTCACTTTGAGTGGGAGGACGGGAAATTGGCTATGCGATTGCGTTTGCAGGCTCCACCAGTGGATGGAAAGGCCAACAAGCTCTTGATTAAGTTCCTTTCCTCTGTGTTTGGTGTTAGAAAAAATCAGATCACTATTGTTGGGGGAGAAAAATCCAGGGACAAGCGCTTGCTTGTTGATAGTGAGCTAGAAGACGCTGAATTTTTGAAGCGCTTGGAAAGAAAACTGAAAGGCAGCTAACACTACTTTTGTCGTGGTGTTTTGTTAGCCATTAATTTGATGGGCTTACTTCCTCACGGTAGGGAAGTATTGGTTGAGACTTGGCCCCGCAACTGCGAAAATCAAATTGATAAAAAATCCAATGTGGAATTGAAAAGAGGCTCAGGTGAGGATACTACTAACCAATGACGACAGCTTTCAGTCAGAAGCATATCAAATGATCGGTTTGGCACTTCAGGAACATCACGAAGTCATTATGATCTCTCCGGAAGAGGATTGCTCCGGAATTTCCAGTGCGTTTACGCTGCGAAAACCTGTTTTTCAATCCCCTGTGCCTGATCACATGAATCCTCTGGGTTTAAAAAACTTTTACAAGTTCAGTGGAACTCCTGTGGACTGTGTAAAGTTTTGTCTCCTGGAGTTTTTGAAAGAGAATCCGCCCGATGTTGTGGTGAGCGGAATTAATCCAGGTGCCAACATGGCTTGTGATGTTCTTTACTCGGGGACAGTCGCCGCCGCTATGGAGGCTGCTGTGAATGGTTGCTCGGGGATCGCCTTGTCTCATCACAGTCTGGAGTTGAAGCCTGGCAGGATTCAGGAAATCATCGACTGGTTTCTGCCAACTCTGGACAAGTTGAAGGATTTTACAACTGGTGGAGAGCCAAAAATTATCAATATCAACTACCCGGATAAAGACAAGGATGAGGTACTGGGTGAGAGAATCACCAGAGTAGGCAAGACTGGATATTCTGATTACTACGTGAAAAGGACTTCTCCCGGTGGCAAGGACTATTACTGGTTAACGGGAACAATTGAACTTGAGGGTGAGCCTGAAGATTCAGACAAGCTTTGCGTGGAAAGTGGCTATATCAGCATTTCACCACTGCAGCTCAGATTTACCTGTGAAGAACAGCGTTCCGTACTTGAGAGGATTATTTAAGGAAATCATTCCCTCGTAGTAATGATTTCGTTGAAACCTTTTTGATTTTCATCACGTAGTATCAGGTACAGAACTGGAAATGAGGGGATCACTATGGAATCTCGTAGCTTATCAATGAATACAATTTACAAATGTAAGTCCACAGTACTTATGACGATGTTTCTTTTCGTCCTGAGTCTTGCAAGCCCTTTGGTTCAGGCTTTTGCCTTCGAATCAAATTTCTATGACGGACCTGGTGGATATGCAGAAACCTCTAGATATGAGAGCCGGGTGAGTCGTGGAATAGACATGCATTCTCGCATTGTAAACCGCAGCCTGTCCCGACAGAATAAAATTGTAGGTATGGCCCTTGGTGGTGCTGTTGGTGGAGGTCTGGTCCTGGCTTTGGGTCTGGCCGCTTCTCCGATTCTCGCTGCGGCGACTGTCATTGGTTCTGTCCTTGCAGGGGGCTTTGTTGGTTCACAATTTGGTAATGGAGCCAGAAATGTGGCCGATCGGGCTACAAGCAGTTCGAACTTCATGTCTTGGGCAGGAGGACTCGCAGGAGGAGCACTCGGTTTTATGATTCCCGGAGGATCAGTTCTGGGGGCTGCCATTGGTGCAGGTCTGGGAGGAGCAGCGGGGAATGCCCTGTCTGACAATAAATACCGGATTATGGATTTACCATCTCGTATGATGCGAAACGGAATGATGAGAATGGGTGGAGGATTCATGGGTCCTGTAGGACCAATGATGGAAGGCCCTATGATGCATCACAGGATGATGGCTGGTACAGCACCAATTTCTTTGCCTGAGGGTTTCTACGCTGAAGATGGACGCTTTGTCATGAGTCGACAACCAAATCGAAGGGTTTTCGCAGAGGATGGAACGGAAATGGATTGGAGATCCCACTACATCTGGCATGATGACAATGGTGACCTCGCTTATCCTGGGTGGGAAAATGATCTTTACCGACAGGATGGAAGCGCAAGCATCTATAGAACCTCTCCAGGTTGGTCTACAGGCTTGGGAAGTTCTGCGGCAGGTCGAACAGTGATGAGTGGTGGTTCTGCTGGAAGCATCGAAAATCCTTCCTGGGGTGACTCTACTTCCTCTTCCTACGTTCGAAGAGGTTCATCAGATGATATCTACAGCGACGGAGATGTTTATTCAAGTTATGTAACTTCTGATGGAGAAACTTTTAATCCCGGTTATGAAGCTGGAAGTACAGACAGTCTTGTGGGTTTGTCCTCCAGATACAAGAACGCAGTGGAAGAGCTTCGTAGTTTGACTGCAATGGGCGCACCTGCGATTCAGCGGGAAGAGGCTCATCGAGAGGTTCAGAGACTAGAAAGACTTCTTCATAATTCTCTACGATAAAAAGGTTATTCAGTGATCGCAATCTTTCGAACATTCCTGTTGATGTCCCTGATACTGGGGCATCCCGGGGCTCAGGCGCCTGCACAGAATGCGGGTGTCAACCTGAGTACGGTGGGAGCCAATGCTCAAATGAGCATCAACAAGGCAAGTTCATGGATTGACCCAAAAGCTTACACTGAAGTCAAAATGCCTACTGGGGAGAAGGTTCTGTGGAACCAGTCTTCTCAGTCCAGTTATCAGGTCAAGGGTGCTGATGGTCGGATTTTAAGCCGGTCGACATCAAACTCTTCTCCCAATATGCGCCAGATGAAGATCAGCGGCGCGGCTGATATTGAAGGCTTTGCCAAGATTCAGGGAAAGCTTACCGAGGCTCGTGCGAAGGTTGATTTGTCTCAGTCCTACCTGAAGGGCTTGAAACTGAAATCACAGGCGGGTATGGCTACCGCTGCTGACAAGGCCATGATCAAGAACCTTGAATCCAACCTCCCTAAATACCAGAAAGCCTACAAGGGTTTGCACAAGCAGTCAGGGGTGGTGGCTGCATCTGGTATGCGATCCACAGTAAAAGCGGGCTTCAAGGGAGCTCTGACTGCTGCCGGAATTCACGCTGGAATTTCTGTATTGAGTGATACCATATCCAATAATGGAGAAGTGGATTTGACGAGAGCCTTGTCTCATATGGCTCAACCGTCCTTCATTATGGGACTTGGTGGAGGTACAGTAGGATCACTTCTCATGAGTGCCATTCCTGTCCCCGGAATCGGGGGCGGTTTGTTAAGAGCTTTGCCTGCTTTTCTGGGTGGAGCAGTTGGATTTGAAGTGGGAGCTGGTTCTATTGATAAAGTGAACTGGCCACGGCTCATCGCCGGAACGGCGGCTTCTGCAGCAGCTTTCGGTTTGATTGGTGGTCCTGTTGGAATTGCAGCTTCTATTTTGGCAGGGATTGTAGTTGATCAGTTCTTTGAAGACCCTAATGATGAAAACTTGGAAGAAATGGATCCCTTTGTTCCTGATTGGGGACAGTTGGCTCAACCGGGTCAGGGAACACAGAGTATGCCCAGTTTTGCTCAAATGGAGCAGGAATTGCCATATGATCCAAACGAGCTCGCCTTGCCTACGGAAATGCTTCAGGGAAGAGTTGGTGCCAGTTTGGCGGATCAGGCACCCATGCAATTTGGTTCTTCAACTCAGTTAGCAGCCCCTCAAGCGCAGCTTTCAAGTATTCAAATGGAAAACTCACAAGCTCCTGCTGTTGCACAGAGTGCTGCTGCAATCTCAGCTCCAAGTGCTCCAACTGTCTTCATTAATCCAAAATGGAGTATCAAAGAACTCCAGGACAGAGTAAGGAAGTCCTACGACGCCTATCTCAAGCACGTGAAAGCAGGAGATGGTGTGAAGGCAAAAGAAAAGTTCGAAGAATACCGTGCACTCAACAAAGAACTGACCATTAGACGTTCCAAAGCAAACTAATTCCCCTCGTTCAATTGATTTGAGCGAAGCATCCCGCGCGCCTTAGCACGAAATGTGTACCCTGAGATTCTAAATTTGAATTCTTGTTCTGCGTCCCTGTGATCATGCAAGCTGGACAGCATCTATACTGAACAGTGGTGTTTGCCCGAGTTATTGGGCTTTGACTTTGCCCATAATTGTTTACATCGATTTTGCCCAAACTGGTGGACATTGAAATTGCCCGGGTTGCTGAACGCTGACTTTGCCAGAATCGGAACCAAATATCCTTTGCATTTGCTCCATAAGGGCTTCGATAGTGAAGGGTTTGGTAAGAAATCCATCCGGCTGCATTTCCTGTATCTTGGCCAGGGTAAATTCGTTTTGAATCCCAGTCATCACAATTATTTTAGCGTCTTTGTTGAGCTTGGATTGACGAATTTTATCCATAACCTGAATCCCGCTGACGCGAGGAATATTGATGTCGGTGAGAATCATATCGAAGTTCTCTCTCTGAACGGCTTCCAAGGCTTCCTCCGAGAACTGAAAAGCACGGACTTCAAAGCCACGACTTTCAAGAATGCTCTGGATCATTTCAAGCAGAATCACTTCATCTTCAATGACCAGAACGGTCCTGGTCTTTTGCGCTTTGATACTGGTTGACTCCAGTTGCTCCTTTTTGAAGAAATTCAGGGAAGTGATGGAATTGTCGTAGCTTCCCGTCAGATTTTTGGGGATGCTCACTGATTTGGAGGAGACCTCCGTATGAAGAATCTTTAACGTTGCTCCTGCCTCACTAACTTCAGCCTTCACTTCAATGAATGCGTACTCTTCCGACTTGAATGACTTCAGTAAACTACCGAGCTGGGCAATTAGAAATTCTTTCAATGCAAGCTTGGACGCATGAACCCACAAATCCTTGTCTGGAAGAGTGATCTTGAGGCTGATTTGATTCTTCTCGATTTCAGGTAGCAATTCATAAAGGGCGCTCTTGACCATGTTTCGAAGTTCAACGGTTTCTTTCACAGCAGTCTCTGGGGCTTTCTTCTCCGTTGCCTGTTTCTCTGGAACTGCCTGTGGGCTTTCCTTTTGTTTGGCAACCAGAAGTTCTTCCAGGTTCTTTAGTCCCTCTTCAGCACTGGCAACCTCACTGGTGATTACCGTTGTTGCAAGAATCCGACGCAAATGGAGACTGAGAAACTCCAGGCCCAGATTTTTGGGAATGGGGATACTGTCCTTGCTCAACTGATGAAAGAACTGCCAGGAATACTCAAAGGTAAAAACTATCGGAGCATGAGGAAACTTGGAGCTGACTTCATTGACGAACTGGTCCAGAGCGTCCTTTTGACCATGCATGATCAGACTTTCATCCACAATAATCAGGGCAACACGATAGCGTGAGCTCTTAATGACTTGATTGAGGATTGTTGAGTCCGGATGGGTCAGGGGAAGCAGATGATGATCAAAGAGACTTGTCCAGGTTGTCTGTAAGTGCTCGGAGAACTCACGATCATTTGACAACAGGATACAAATTTCTTCCACAAACTCCCCGGGAGAAACCCCCGCGTTTCTGATTCATTTCTTATTTTAGCAAATACTGTGGTCAGCTTCCCATAAATCCTGAGCCATTAACTTACGATGACTTTCATATATCCCCGATAGTTGGGGTTTCTTGTCAACTCTGGAATTTGTATCGACTTGCAGTCCAGCTAGGCAAGTATCCCCTGTTTGATTTAAAATATAGATGGGGAAACAGTAGGGACGGGAAGTAATGAGCGAAGATTTTTTGGAGCAGTTTGCAGTAGCTCATGACGTCATCACTTCTCCACAGCTGAAGGAACTGAAATCCTTGCAGGAGAAGACGAGAGCATCCTTTGAGTAAGTCCTCCAGGAAACCGGGATCTTTAGTATCGACGATTTGTACTGGATGGTTGCCGCCTCTTTTGGGCTGACCTACTACGAAGACTTCTCGGTTGAGTCGGTTGACGTGGAGCTCAACTCCCAACTTCCCATGGACTTTCTTGAAAACCATCAAATCCTTTTGCTGGATGTTCAAAGCTGAGTCCTCAAGGTTGGTATTTCTCATCCTAAAGCTCTGCAGGAGAAGGAGCAATTGAAGGTGAAGTTTCAATCTCAGGTTGAGTTCCTGTTGATTCGCCGGGCATTGCTTTTGGAAGCTCTCAATAAAGTGCGAACGGGTCACCAGCGCAGTATGGACGACTTGCTGGAGGACCTGGAGTAAGTTTCTGATGATTTCTCCGATCAGGATGAAACAGAACATCTCATGGACATTGCCAACAAAGCGCCGATTGTGCGTTTGGTAAACATAATCATACTTCAGGCTATCAATGAACAGGTCTCTGATGTTCACTTTGAACCCTATGAAAAGAGCCTCGAGATTAGATTCAGGCTCGATGGTGTCCTGCGAACAATCCAGTCCTCACCTAAATCCTTGATCCAGGCGGTGACTTCAAGGATTAAGCTACTATCCAATATGGACATCACCGAAAAGAGGCTTCCACAAGACGGTAAATTCAAAATGAGAGTTCAAGACAAGGAATTTGATATCCGGGTCTCGACCTTGCCTTCCTATTATGGTGAGTCAGTGGTTCTTAGAATCCTGAATAATGCAGGTGATCGAATTAATCTGGTGGGAACGGGTCTTGAAGGTGCAAACCATGAGAAAGTCATGGACATGATGCACCACAGTAGTGGAATTGTCCTGGTCACAGGTCCGACCGGATCTGGAAAAACCTCCACGATCTACGGAATCTTTGGTGAATTCAATCGAAGTGAGAAGAAACTAATCACCGTGGAAGATCCTGTGGAATAGCAAATGGAAGGGGTTGTCCAGATTTCGGTAAACCCCAGAATTGGTCTAACCTTCGCTTCTGCCTTAAGAAATATTCTGCGTCAGGATCCGGACATCATTCTGGTTGGTGAGATTCGAGATTTTGAAACAGCAGAGATGGCCGTTCAAGCATCTCTCACCGGGCACCTGGTCTTTTCTACTCTTCATACAAATGATGCACCATCGGCTGTGATTCGACTGATGGATATGGGGGTAGAGCCTTACCTGATTACAGCGTCAGTCATTGGAGTGATTGCCCAGCGTCTGGTAAGAAGATTATGTGACGAATGCAAGAAGTCTTTTCTTCCCGATGACTTGATAATGGGGAGTTCCCAAAGCTCCTACAGTAGAAGTTGTGAGCCTGTTGGCTGTGAAAAGTGTAACTTTGTGGGTTACAAAGGAAGAAGCGGAATCTTCGAGGTTCTGACCTTTGATGAGAAGTTTCGTGAAGTTGTCTTGCAGGGAGCGTCTCCTGTGGCATTGCATGAGTCAGCCCAAAAGCAAGGTATGGTTACCATGAAGAAGGACGGATTTGAGAAGGTGCGCCGTGGGGTCACGACTCTTGAAGAAGCCTTTTCTATAAAGAATAACTGGCAACCGAGTCGATACAAAATAGGTGATTAAAATTCATAATTTGTTTCCCTTCAGGGAAATCCTGATCAATTCATTATGCTGAACTGGAGAACCATATTCTTTGTGGGCCTGTTAGGCCTGCTTTCCTTTCTCCTTTGGGCATCCCAGGAATCTTTGCAAGCAAGAGATGGTACAAGGGACCTCTCCCTTGGGCAGGACAGCTTTCTAGCGAATATGCAAATTGCTCAGGCTCGAGAAGTCAGCGATCCTTTCCTGGCTTCGCTCGAACCACTGAGTCAAGCGATATCATCAGGTTTAAGTGATGAGCCATATTACCCACCAGATGGTGCTCCAGCACAATCCTCTGTGAATCAGGTATCAGCGAATCCTGAAGTGACTGTGGAGGGTGTTCCTTCGCCAGAGTTACCCAGTAGTACAGATCCGAGGGGCTCCTCAACGACAGAGGGCACACAAAACAATAATCCGGTTGCGTTGACAGGTAATTCAGGCCAGTCACAAAACATCGGAATTGAAGTACCGCCCATTCCCAGCTATGAAGTTCCGGCTCCCCCGAAGTTTGAGGTGCCGCCTGTTTCTTTCCCGGCAGCTGGAATGGCCACCTCCAGTCTTCCCATTGCAAGTGAACAGCAAATGCCTCCCCAGATGGCGAGAATTTTGGCTCGTGCCAGTCAAAAAGCAGAAGAAGACGAAGTCCAGGGAGTTCGTTTGAACTTTGTGGATACAGATTTGGGTGTAGTTCTTAAGACTCTGTCGAGTTTCCTGAACAAGACCTTTATTTTGTCCCCGAATACGGATACCAAGGTGACTATCATCAATCCCAAGACCCTAAGAAAGGAAGAGGCTTATGAAGTGCTGCTGGGGACTTTGGAGCTTTCAGGCTATGGGGTCGCCCACAAGGGAAACCTCGTTCGAGTATTCCCTAAAGAGCAGAGTATGGCGGTTACAAATCCTTTCGTAACGGATGCTGATCAGGGGAGCGGGAATGAGTTGATCACCAGAATCATTGAACTGAAGCACATGACTCCTACGGAAGTGATTCGAATACTCAACACTTTTGCAAACAACAATACAGCAAGTTTGGTGGCGGATCAGATTGGAAACAAACTGGTGGTGCAAGGTTATGCAAGTCATGTCTCCCGATTTGAAGAGATCCTTTCCCGGTTGGATATCGATCATCTCAAGGAGTACACACCACACTTTGTATTTTTAAACTATTCCAAGGCTCGAGACGTGGTTCAAACAATTCAGAAGCTCTATGCGGTGATGGGGTCTTCCGGAGGTTCGAGCGTTCCCGGAGGAATTCCTGGAGTGGGGGCAAGCAGCAGTGAAAGAATTCAAGTAGGATCGATCACATCGATGTTTGCCCTGGACAAGGAAAATGCTGTGGTTTTTCTGGCACCAGCTCAGGAGGTTGAGCGAGTCAGCAAATACCTGGAGTATCTGGATCGTCCCTTGCATGAGAGAAAAACTTTAAGGGCCTATCAACTTCAGGAAGCCAAAGTAGATTCGATCCGATCGGCTTTGCAAAAATTGCTTTCCCTGAGCCAAAGTAATAGTGGCGGCGGTATCCCCGGAGGGTCTCCCGGGCTTTCCAATCAGGACGGGATTCTGTTTTCCTCCGAGGACTATCTGGTACTGGAAGACATTCGATTGAATCAAGTCCTGGTATTTACCACCGATACACTGCATGAGCGGATTTCACAAATGCTTCAGGACCTGGATCGAAAGGCCTTTTCCCAGGCGTTGGTTCAGTCCATTCCTGTACGGTATACGAATCCAGAAGAGTTGCTGCAAAAGCTAAAAGAAATATTCTCCGAGAGGATGGGAGACAGCTCTTCTGAAAAACTCAAAATTGTTGCGGATACTCAAAGGAGTTTGTTGATTTTGTCTTGCAAGAGTGAGCGAACTCTGGTGGAGGTTATCCAGATGATTCAACAGTTGGATACGGACAGATCCAACGCTCTGGAGAGAGAGAAATTGTTTTTACTTGAGAATGCCAAATCAGTCAATGTGAAGACTGTTCTTGAAGGGTTTTTCAAGGGCGAAGGGCAGAACTCCCAGAGCCCGATTACCGTCGTGGCTGACGACAGTTCGAACTCTCTTCTGGTCAAGGGGTCCAGTTCAAACCTGAGAAGAATTCAGGAGATCATTCGAACTCTTGATCAGCCTGTTGGGCAGATTATGGTTGAAGTCTTGATACTGGAGGCTCTGCTTGATGAATCATCCACTCTAGGAGTGGAATGGCAGTGGACAGAAGGCAACAATACCCATGCTACAAATTTCAGTCTTGAGAAAGATGGATCGGGTAATACTATCTTTGACAACTTGCAGGGGTTCCGGCAGAGTTTTCTGGATCCAGGCAGGTACAAGACATTTCTGCAGGCAATCAAAGATTCTGAAAAAGTGAAAATCATTGCGACTCCCAGGCTTTGGGCCAGTAACAACCAGGAAGCATCATTTTTGATTGGTGATCAGGTGCCAATAAAAACCAGTGAATCCCAGAACACCGTAGGAACTGTGAACAGCTTTGAGTATCAGGATGTTGGAATTAAGTTGAACTTGAAACCTCGAATTTTGAGAGACGGTACAGTCAGCATGGAAGTTTCTCAGGAGATCAAAACTTTGCGAGGAACAGGCTCCGCTGATACTGGAGGCAATCCAATCATTCAAACCAGAGAAGTGAAAACCTTTGCTACAGTTGCGAATGATCACACGGTGGTCATTGGTGGTTTGATCCGTGAAGATGTGAGCAATACCAGATCCAAGGTGCCCCTGATGGGTGACTTGCCTTTTGTCGGTGGGCTTTTTCGCAAGAAGACCAAATCAGCGGTGAAGACCGAGATGCTGATTTTTCTCACACCTACAGTCGTGAATCCGGGTCAAAACGACTTTCAGGATAAATTCATAGACCAACAAGCCTCACTGCTTGAATAAATACGAGCTTGAATCCTGTATCAAATAGTTGTTTACGAGGAAAACAGCTTTGCGCTCTATCTAAATTTCAGATAGGATAATAACGTTCAATAGTGGTCCTTGGGATGCAAAAACAGACAACTGTGAACCTCTTCACACAATAGAGTGAAGGAATTCACATCGCATTCAAAGGATTCTCCGGACTTCTGCTAAAAACCGTACAAATTGACTGATAAAAGAGTTATTTTGTATGCCTGCAGGAGGTTGGGTAACTTTGGCCCGGTATTTACATACATTTATATGTAATTGCTACGCTTGCGTTCAAACGGCTCCAGTAAGGCTGTCGCAGGCTTGGCACTGTGAAGATAGTCACAACTTGGGAGAAGACTATGAGGAATATGAAATTTTAAACATTCTGAATTGGGTGGTGTTGGGCTTGTTGCTTCTCTCCACCAGTCACGGTCAGAATTTGCCTGTAGCCCAAGGTATGGCTGAGTCGACCATTTCCTTTGAGTTTGACGACAAGTTCGAGTCGAGACACGCCCGACAGCGGTCAATCGAGCTCGAAATATTGGATGAGTCCAAGCAGATTGTACTCCACCAGAGCAGTCTGGGGGAACTGGGAGACGCGTGGAAGCTTTTTCTCCAAGAAGAGAAAAGCTATTTCGTCAGACACAAGACGCAGTTCTTTGGAGATTTTACATCGGCTAAATTCTCAGGCGGTGAGGATGTGACGCTGACCGTTGAACTGCCTTCAGTCACCTAACTGTTTATTTACCCAGACAAGCAACTCTACTTTGATTCGAGTAAGTGGGGAATCGAGTTTTACGATCAATCGAAGAAGGAACGGTTACTAGCTCGAAACAACACGCTTTATACCCTAGACCATGGGGTTCAGCAGCATTATTTACTTGGGGCTCAGAACCATGGAAAAATTGTGTATGTTAAGGCAAGCATTAATGGTCATGTGTATTGGTCAGAACCATTCAGAGCTGGAAGCATGCATACATGGAAATTTGACCTAAGTAAGGAGTCAGGGGACAGTGCTAGTAACACTGCAATCAAGTTTGATACTGGTGGTTTAGAGACAGGCTATGACCTCAGAAATGTTACCGTTGAGACGACAAGAGGAGTTCGCGAGAAATTTAATCTCAAGCAAGGCAATATCAAGAAGGTGTTGCGATACGGATACAGTCTTGATCTTGAAAGCGGTCAAATTTATTCAGTGAAAATTCCGAGTGTTTATAAGGAAGGTGCCTCCTACAAGACTAAGATAGTTGGGGGCCAGGAAAATGTTTTAAATGATCTGATTAATGAACAGACCGTTATTCACGTACTGCCTGATGGACTTGAGGTTTGGCCAAAAACTAGCATGAAAGTGGAAGTTTTTGACGAGGCTAAGAAAAAAGGCTAGGGGTTAAGAATTATCCCAACGGTGGTAGAGAGCAGGTTGGACAACACTTCTATCTCGGATCGCAGTATGCCGGCAAAACTGTCTATGGGAAAGTAACAATCGGTTCGAATGCGTATTGGACCAAAAGTATCTATGGTGGAGGGTCGGCTTACATTTTTAGATTTACCACTATCAAGCCAGTATCTATAAGAGTAAATGTGAACAAAGAATCCGTAGACAATGCCGGCAAAACCGTGGAAATCTATGATGAGCCCAATAAGAAAAGATTAGCCGTTGCCAAGACAGATTCAAACGGAGTGGCAACCAGAGATTTGGGTAAGTATGACGGAAAGGTCAAGAATTACGCTCGCACTAAGTACAAGGATGGTCGCTGGTACTGGTCCGGGGCTTTTAGAAGCACCCACAAGAAGACCATCAATATCAGATCTCCAAGAGACACCGAAGTCACAGTTTTGGTGGATACTCAACCTGCCGGTGGGAAGACAGTTGAGATTTATGATGCTTCTCAGAAGAAGCGTCTCAAGGTTGTAAAGACGGATGCAAACGGTGTTGCCGGGTTTGATCATGGTTTTCATGAAAAAGATGTTTTCTATTATGCTCGATATAAGCACAACAACGAGTAGGTTTGGTCGAACAAGCTGAAGGCTGAGCGCAGTGCCAAAATTTGGGCAGGTAAGCGAAGACTTGGAGAGGAAGACTGGGCCAAGATGTACACTCCTGGGCAGCCGAGACAGGTTGTTATTGACACCAATCGACATGGTTTCAATCTTGCGGGTAAAGCGAATTTACGTATTCGATGGCAACTCGTACACAGGCGTGAACGGGAAAGTCGGGGATGACGGTAAATTGGCATTGACTGTACCAGGTAAGGCTCTGCGTTACCGAGTGGATTATTCTGGACAGTATTTTGTAGAGACAACTCACCGCCCAGAGATTCATATTCCTCACAGAAGAGTAGTCATTGATTCGAACAATGGTGATCACAACTTGAGTGGAACCAGAGTCTATGCCTTCAGTGGCAACAGCTACACTGGCCTGAGTCAGAAAGTAGGCGAAGACGCAAAGGCGACTTTCTACCCTCCTGATTCCGAATTCCGCTACAGAGTTGATTATGCTGGTCAGGTTTATACAGAAACTACTGACAGTGAAGCGATCAATGTGGCTTACAGAGTTGTCACTCTGGATTCCAATAACGATGGATTCAACCTCGCTGGTTCCAGTTCAACCATTTCTCGAATGGGCACGTCCGTGTGATTTTTCCCATTGGCATTTGTGGTAAACACGAATACTTCATGGCCCAACCTTGCAAGACTTTGGCACATGGCCAGTGAGGAATGGAGCGGACCCCCATAGACTGTTGCAGGATAGAATGACGGGATGACAACACCGATTTTCATGACTCCAACATAATCGAATGGAATCCAAAAGAAAAGGGAGCATTATCTTGAGTAGTAAGACTCCATATCCTCGATTTCCAGCGTATTCTCTGTTCTCCAAAGCAGGGCTCGCGAGAATTCAAGGGCTAACTCGAGATTCGTAAGCAATGGAATTCCAAAGTCCACTGACTTTCGACGGATTTGATAAGCATTCGTCAGTTCGCTGCTTTGATTGTTTTTTGGAATGTTAATCACAAGGTCATAGCTTGAACGGTCTTGAATTGAGCTGATAGCATCAACTGCTCCAGCTTCATCAGGCCATGGAAGCAATTCGCAATCAATGTCGTGCTGCTGCAGGTACTGGTAGGTTCCTGTTGTGGCAAAAATCTTGATACTCATAGTGTTGAAGTGTTTACAGATTTCCAGAAAAGACTTTTTAGTCCTAAGGGGGCCAGCACTGATCAAGACTTTAGACAGATCCAGGTCAAAGCCTACGGATACAAGTGACTTCAAAAAAGCTTCATGAAAAGTTCTTCCCAGACAGCCCACTTCTCCTGTTGAACTCATCTCGATTCCAGGTAAGGGGTCAGCACCGGTCAAGCGAGTGAATGAAAAGTGAGGAGCTTTCACCCCACCATATTTCAGATCCAGTTCCAGAAAGTCAGTGGTGCCACCTGGAACTTCTTCATTGAGCATGACCGAACTGGCAACATTGACAAAGTTAGTACCAAGAATCTTTGACACAAAGGGAAAGCTCCTCGATGCTCTGAGATTACACTCAATCACCTTGATTTCGTTTCCCTTAACAAGGTACTGGATATTAAATGGTCCCTTGATTTCCAGAGCCTTCACAATTTTGTTGGAGATACGAACGAGTTCTCGTAACGTGGATTCAGGACAAACCAGAGGGGGACAGACCAGAGTGGCGTCTCCAGAGTGAACTCCTGCATTCTCAACATGTTCACTGATTGCATAGATTACAATCTCTTCTCCATCACCAACCCCGTCAACCTCCACCTCCTGGGCATCAGAAACGAACTTTGAAATTACTACGGGATATTCAGTGCTGATATCTGCCGCATTATTCAGCAATTGTTCAAGCTCTTCTTCAGTTGCAGCGATTCCCATTGCTGCTCCCGACAAAACGTAGGACGGTCTGACAATCATTGGGTATTCGTGAAGGTTTGCGAAATCAAAAGCGGCTTGTTTGCTACTGACCTGGGTCCACTTTGGTTGGTCCACCTCAATGCGGTCGAGAAGGGCTGAAAACTTTTGGCGATCTTCCGCATTGTCAATTCTGGTGGCGGGGGTACCCAGGATGTTTACACCAGCTTTGGCAAGTTTCAAGGCAAGATTGTTGGGTACCTGACCACCCATGGATACAACCACTCCCAGTGGTCTTTCAAAATCAATAACATCCAGGACTCTTTCTAGAGTAATTTCGTCAAAATAGAGACGGTCGCATTCATCATAATCAGTGCTGACAGTCTCCGGATTGTTATTGATCAAAATGGTGGTAAAACCTTTCTTTCGAAAGGCCTGAATTGTATTGACACAGCACCAGTCAAATTCAACACTGGAGCCTATCTTGTAAGCTCCTGAACCGAGAATCAAAACGGACTTGTCCGGGTCTGCCGGCTGCAAATCGTCTTCACTCGCGTGATAGCTACAATAAAGGTAGTTGGTTTGCGCCGGATATTCAGCTGCAAGTGTGTCGATTTGCTTCACTTTCGGGATAATCTCATATTTCTTTCGAAAGCTGCGGATTTCCTCAATGCTTCTGGCCAGAAGAATGGAAAGTTGTTGATCGCTGTAACCCGACTTCTTGGCTTCCAGAATGTTTTCATGATTGAGTTCTTCGCGCTTCTGATTCAGGAGGAGACGCTCAGTTTGAACGATATTGTCGAGTTTGTAGAGAAACCAGCGATCAATATGAGTTTTGTCATGCACATCATCCACATGATGACCTTGCAGCAGACTGCGAAAGATGGCAAAAATTCGGCGGTCTGTTGGCTCCAGGCTCTCGACCTCAACTTCAGGGACCTTGATTGAAGGGTTCTGAGACAGTCCAGCATATGAGCTATCTACCATTCGAATGGCCTTTTGAATTGTCTCTTCAAAGTTTCTACCGATGGCCATTACCTCACCGACAGACTTCATTCCCGGACCAATATTCTTGCTGACCTGGCGAAATTTGGTGAGGTCCCACTTGGGTACTTTGACCGTGATGTAATCCAGTGCAGGCTCAAAACAAGCTGTAGTCACTTTTGTCACAGAGTTTTTCAAGTCAGGAAGGGCGTAGCCCAGTCCCAGTTTGGCAGCGATAAAGGCGAGTGGGTAGCCGGTTGCTTTACTCGCCAGAGCTGAACTTCTGGACAATCGGGCATTCACCTCAATAACACGGTACTCTTCTGAACCCGGATGCAGTGCAAATTGCACATTACACTCTCCAACGATTTTCAAATTGCGAACAATTTCGATGGAGAGGTTGCGCAAAAGCTGATATTCGCGATCATTCAGGGTTTGGGAAGGAGCGACCACAATACTTTCGCCTGTATGAATGCCAAGTGGGTCAAAGTTCTCCATATTGCAGACTGTGATGCAGTTGTCATAAGCATCTCGAACAACTTCATATTCAATTTCTTTCCACCCACCCAGATACTCGTCAATCTGGATTTGAGGTGAGAGTTCAAGAGCTTTGGAGGCCAAGCTTTCAAACTCTTCAAAATTGTATGCTACGCCAGCTCCCAGGCCTCCCAGGGCAAAAGCACTTCGAATCAAAAGGGGGTAGTTTGAATTCTTGCCAATCTCCACTGCCTGGGGAAGAGTGGTTGCGATTTGATGCATGGGTACTTTGATGTCAAGTTTGGTCAGAAACTCGGCAAATTTCTCTCTGTCTTCTGTCAGGGAGATTGTCGGAACGGGCGTTCCCAAAACCTTTACACCGTACTTTTCAAGAACACCAGACTCATACAACTTGAGACCACAGTTGAGTGCTGTTTGACCGCCGAAACTCAGATAAATTCCATCGGGTTTTTCCTTTTGAATAATGCTCTCTACAAAATCGGGTGTGACTGGCAGAAGATAGACTCTGGTTGCCATCCCTTGAGAAGTTTGAATCGTTGCAATATTAGGGTTCACCAGTATGGTTTCAATACCTTCTTCCTTGAGTGCCTTGATGGCTTGTGAACCTGAGTAATCAAACTCACCTGCTTCACCGATCTTTAAAGCTCCCGAGCCAAGAAGGAGTACTTTTTTCAAGTCCTTGTTCATTATTGTACTCCTTGCTCCAGCATTGATTTGATGAAGTGATCAAACAAAAAAGCGGTATCTTGGGGGCCCGGTGCGGCTTCAGGATGAAACTGAACACTGAAAATTGGCTTGACTTTGTGTCTGATGCCTTCATTGGTTCCATCATTGGCGTTTACGAAGTACTCTTCCCAGTCCTCTGGAATAGTAGCATTATCCACAGCATAGCCATGATTTTGAGAAGTGATGTAGCATCTTTTAGTACCCACCTGGCGGCAGGGTTGATTGTGAGAGCGATGACCGTACTTCAATTTGTAGGTTTGCATGCCTGCCGCCCTGGCGATCAGCTGATGGCCAAGGCAAATTCCCATCATGGGGATGGAGCGCTCCATAGCCTCTTCGAGGTGTTCCACTACCTTATCGAGAGTTTGAGGATTCCCTGGTCCATTGCTCACTAAAATTCCATCGTAATCAGAAACATTGCTTACAAAATTGTTTTCAAGAAAAGGATAAGAATAAGGGATCGAAACTACTTTCAGATTACGCTTTAGCAAAGAGCGCAATATATTACTTTTGCTACCACAATCGATCATTAAAACGGTTGCTTGAATGGGACCTTCAGGGAGAAAGATCTGAATACTTGGGCTGGTGACCTGATGAGCAAGATTTTCAAGATTGGGATTATAAAATGAGGGTTTTGAGCGGGGGTATTCGGTGGTAATTCGACCGAGCATTGAACCCTCTTCACGTAGGAGAGTTGTCAGGGTTCGGGTATCTATATTGTATATTCCCGGTACATTCTCCTCTACCATCCACTGGTGCAAATTACGATCTGCTCTCCAATGGGAGTAATCCTTGGCATACTCTCCCAGGACAAGACCCTTCAGGTGAACCTTCCTCGACTCAAAAGGTGAGTTGACGAGGTTCTCTGATGTCATTTTCGGTACGCCGTAGTTTCCAATCAAAGGGTAGGTGAAGCACAAGACCTGTCCCCTGTAGGAAGGGTCTGTCATAGTTTCTCCATAGCCGACCATACCTGTCGAAAAGACAACTTCACCTGAGTTACTAAGTTTGGCACCAAACGACTTACCTACAAAGATTTTTCCGTTTTCCAAAACCAGATAAGCATCTTCTGACACAGTCAACTCCTTGAAAGAGGGCTTCTTGAGAAGTACTCGAGTGTATTACAAAAGCCCTGTTCTGGTGCAGGAAGATACAAACTTTTGCTGATAAAATAAACTTTTGTAGGAAAAAAACACTGATTCGAAAGCCTTGGGACCAATTGAAATGACTTCCGTAAGGTTATCCTGATTGATGGTGACTTTCGACTTCTCAGACTTCACAAGATTTTAAATTTAGAAAACTTGCCTGGATTTGTAGAATTACTGGATGATTGTGCTTTCGAAGATGTTTTGCAGGAGAATCTGCACTTCATCGCTTCAGGAATTCCATCTTCCGCATCGACTGACTTTTTGCATGGACAAAGGTTTGAAGAAGTCCTGGCAAAGCTGAGGAATGATTATGACTATGTTGTGTTCGACACTCCTCCTCTGGCTTTCTCCACCGATCCATACCTATTGATCAAAAAGTGTGATTTTACACTTTTTGTACTGGCGATTGATCGAACCAAAGTTGTCAATGCGGAGAAATACCTCAATGAGTTGACGAAGCTTGGCATTGAAGATATCGGTCTGGTTGTCAATCGAGTGGCTGAAGTTGAGTTGTTTGGGCAATACAGTTATCGCTACTACTACTAGAGCTATGTCATTCGCTGATTGGAATGGGTTCTGAATACCGTGTGTTTCGTTTAGTTCTTTCTCTTGAGATACTCTTGATAGGACTTGGCAGCGTCTTCCGGGTTCCCAAATGAGTCTCCTCTTGAGGAGGAATTGTCTAGTTTGACTGGCTCTTCAACAGGAAGACTTAACTGAGTAATCAGGCCAAACAAGAGTGTAAACAAAATTGCCACTGTCAAAGACAGAATAATTGTGCGTGCTCTTCTTTTCTTCTTGCGCCGCTTCTTCAGTTTACTGGCTTTTCTTTCTCTGTTTGTTGGATCCAACTGACCAAGCCTTTCCAGAAGATTACTTAGTTTGGCAAGGGGTATTGGTTTGCTGATCACCGCATGGATTCCCAGTTTTAGAAGTCTTTGTTCCTGTTCTTTTTTCTTCATGGAAGTTAGGCCAAGAATGATTGCATTCTCGGGTAAATCTTCACGAGCAAAGAAGTGCAGGGGGTCCAGACCAGGAAACTGCAAGTCAATAAGAAGGAGGCACTTCTTCTCACATTGCAGACTTTTTAGTTCTGCTATGGAGTTGAGAATGTGAACTTGAAAACCCTGCATTCCAAGGTACTCCCCGAGAACTTCCTTGAGAGACTTCTCATCCTCCAGGACAAAAATTGGATATTCATGCGTGTTTTCGAAGATGAGTTAACTTAAGGCTTCTTTATCGTTTCGTCGGTTTTGGATGAACTGGTCAATAATTTCAGATTCCAGATCACCTGAATAGAACCGGGCGAGGTGGGATTGTTCATGCAAGGCCAGTCTGGCTACGTTGGAGCTGGCATTGAAGAGAAGCATTTCCAGCTCCGGGCCGAAAAGAGCGATCAGGTCTACCAGGAAACCAAGCCCTTCCAGGTTTTCAATTGCATTGTCTACGAGGACAATGTCGGCTTTCTCTACATTGCGAACACTCTCGAGAAGTTCACTCACACTAAATGTGAGGTATATCACTGCACTTTCGTTTTTGTACAGTTTGAGCATCCGTAAAGAATCGGAATCGCTATCTGAAGTGCATAAACAATGGATGTGGATCATTTCAAAGAAACCTCAAGTGTTCTTCGTCAAAGTGTAGTTTGCAGCTGTATGGTATTAGGGTTCGGGTCGAACAAACCGAGAGAGAAAGTGGGGAATATTGTGTATTTATGTTCGGTCTTCTAGAAAAAAGAGAAAAATCTCGAATAGCTTCGAAGGGAAAGGAAGCTGCATTGGCTCTGTTAAGGGCCCAGGTTTTCCTGTCTCAGCAGATACCGTCGTTGCAGACCGCCAAACAATGCTCTGACCTTTCAAGTAGCCTGGCTCAACTTGAGAACTATACTCTTACCTTGCAATGGAAATATCCTGAACTGGATAGCAGTATCTTCAAAGACGTGCATTCTCAACTGTTTCAAATGAAGAGAAGCTTCATATGTAAAGTTAGAGATGTGCTCTCCAGTGAGGTAAAGCAGGAGACAGAGGAATTGTCATCCAGCAGTTCCAGGAATCTTGAGCTACCGGACTTTCTGGCAAAAGCCAGAGCCCTTTATGTCTTTCAGTTTCAAGGGGAAAGAAAGTTCTTCCCCCATATTCAAGAAGCCTTTCGAGACCTGAGCAAGCGTAAAATTCTCTTTGAAAATCAGGAGTTAAGCTCAATGATGAGCAGACTGGCCCCGGACACATCCTGGCAAGCGCTCTTTCTTGCTCGACTCACTTTGAATCACCCGCTGGAAGTTGAGAAAACTCCCTGGGGGGTACAGTTTTTACGAGCTGACTTTAGTGTGTCAGCTATGGTGCTTCTTCGGTGGCTTGTACTTCTAAAGACCTCAAAAGAGGGTCTTGAGAGAATTGAACAGAACCTGGCTCGAATTCAGCTCCAGACCTTGTTGGAAGAGCTTGAATACTGTCATGAAAATCATCTTGAGCCTCTTTTGCATCTGCATCAATCAAAAAACGTAAAGCTTCGGGAGTTTTCACTGAAGGTTTGCGAAAGAAGTGGCTCTCAAAAATCTACCGAAGCTTTGATGGATTTGTCACGGGATGTCGAAGGGCACATTTCAACAAAAGCCCGCGAGATTTTGATTCGCAAGAATCCAGGGCTTTTGGAATTTTATGGGCTCGACTTGAAGGAAGAAAACAGAGAATTCCAGGAGAACAGGGAAATGCTTTCCTCAATTCGAAGAGAGTTGGAAGAGAAAGATGATGATTTGCCCAATCTTGAGTTTCAGGAGAGCTTGGAGTTATTGCGTATGGCCAACCAGAGAAAAGGCTCCAGTCGTTCTCGTAAGAAAATTGTATCCTTGGCGCACGCTCGAAGAGAGCTCCTTAAGGCGGGTTGAGAGCCCATGTTTTGCATCCTGTTTAAAATCAGGACTTGTTGGGTAGTATGACCGGGGAATGGGTTCTAGCTCTCTTCATGAGTCTGAATTGACTGAATGAACTGATGAATCAGAGTTGGTTCCTTCTCATAGAAAATCTGCAGTAAAATCGTTTCCAGGTCTTCCAGTTCCAGTTCCTGAATCTTCTTGTCGCACAAATGGTCGAGTTCGTGAAGGGAGTTTGCTTTCAGGTACAAGCTGATTGCCCGTTTCATTCCGCGCTTGGATCCGGCAACTCTTCCATTTTCAAAAATTTTCTGCAAGGCCACCAGGCTGTAGATTAAAACCGTGATGAGAAGCCCTGTTCCGAAGAGAATCATTGCTGAGACGTTTTGTCCCGCTTGAGAACCGAAATGAACTACTACAGCCAGGGTTGAACAGATCAGATACAAGATCAAGACCACATTACGATGGGAAACTCCAAGGCTAAGGAGTTGATGGTGAATGTGGCTTTTGTCTGCAGCAAAAACAAATTTACCGGCTTTCGCTCGACGAAATATAGCCAGCAGCGTATCTACCACAGGTAAGCCCAGAAGAAAAACTGGAGCCATCATCCCTAATGTAGCGGTCTTGAAGCTGATGACTACTATGGATAGTACTGCCAGATTGTATCCCAGAAAGAGTGAACCTATATCTCCCATAAAAATTGAAGCTGGATGGAAGTTGTATCTTAAAAAGACCAGGAGTCCCCCAAGAAGACCTGGAATAATCATGGTGACGATCAGGTCATTGGGTTGCTGGAGTGCGAGAGTGGCAAGAATAATGAAGCTCAGTCCCGCGGCCAGTCCATCCAGACCATCCATAAGATTGACAGCATTGATGACGCCAACCACCCAGAACACAGTAAATGGTATGGCGAAGACGCCAAGCTCCAGGCTCATGCCCAGGATAGAAATCTCCCAAATGATGATATCAAAGTGGCACAGCATCACCGCAATTACACACTGGATGAGGAATTTGGTTGTGCTGTGAAGATCAATCAGATCATCGATGGCTCCTAAAATGGTGATACAGACCGCACCTCCCAATATCCCGACAATCCCGTTAAACTGGCTGTCAGTGATGGCCGGACTTTGAAAAAAAAGTATGTAGAGCAGGCTGGCAAAATATCCACTGATGAAGATCAGTCCACCCATTCGAAGAACCTTCTTCTTGTGGACAGAGCGTGAGTTGGGTATGTCGTAGATTCCGAGCCATTCCAGCAGCGGAAAAAGCAGTTTCCCGGAGAGGTAACTAAAAAGAATTGCGACGAAAAATGAATACCAGTTCACAGGAAAAATTCTATCACAGGGCAGGGGAGTTGGCCTTCGCCAGCTTGCAAGAAGTGATCAAATACAATTTCATTGCGGTTACTTTGTTTGCATCTGCTCAATTTAACGAAAAAAGACCGACTCCGATGGAGTCGGTCTTGATCTACCAAGAATTTGAATAATCTTATTTCGCAGAAGCTGCAATCTTTCTCGCTGCACGAGAAGATGCTACTGTGAAGAAAGATTGAAGTGGAAGCAAGAAAGTAAAACCTTCCACGTCTCGAGCTCTGACGATCTCGTTGAGTTTCAAGTGACTAACGTCGATGGAAATTACATCAGGGATGTCCTTGGGCAAGGTCAGAATTTCTGTTTCCAGAGAGTTCTGTTGCAATACTCCCCCTTGGCGAAGAACACCATAAGGAGTTCCTATACCCTTTACCGGAACCTTGATTTTGACCGGACGGTCGTCATACGCTTTTTGAAACTCAAGATGCAAAACATTGTTCTGAGTCCAGTCATACTGAATGTTTTTGAAGATTGCCTGGTGAGCTTCTGTTTCTTCACCGTTCTTCACATTAAGTTTCACGAGGCCACTCGCTCCTCTTTTCTTGATTAGAGTTTCCACTTCTTTTCCATCGATGGCAATGCTGACAGCCTGACCAGACTTGTCATACAAAGTCGCGGGAATATTTCCAGACTTGCGCAGAGCGTTACGGCTAGCCTTGGTGATTCTGCTTTCTCTAACTGTTGAATTTACCTCGTACATTTTCTTCCTCCAAAAACCAGCACCCATGGGGGTGAAGCACGGAAGTATAGGAAAGGCAATTGAAGAAATCAAGTGGAAATCTTGTCTGTTGATAAAAAAGTGAAAAATTGTAATTTGTCCAACTCAGGGCTGCTGTTGGTAAATCACCCCTTGATATTTTATATTGTAGCGTCTATTCAGGAGTCCTCTATGCCGAGAATCAGAAGTCAATTGAAACGCGATACTGCCTTCCGGGAGAATTTTGCACACAACAAGCAGCTCTTGCTGGATCTGCAAACCAAAAGAGATGCAATTGCCTCAAGAGATGATCATCCATCAGTGATCCGCCATCGTTCTCGCGGGAAGTTGTATGTGCGAGACAGGATCGAGCTCTTGCTGGATTCTGATTCCCGATTTTTGGAAGTGGGAACATTTGCAGGATATGGAATGTACGACTCCAGTCCAGCCAGTGCTGGAATAGTCACTGGAATTGGAACGATTTCAGGAAGACAATGCATGATTGTGGCCAATGATGCCACTGTAAAAGGTGGGAGCTACTATCCTATTACAGTGAAAAAGCATCTTCGAGCCCAGGAGATTGCTCGTGAGAATCGTCTTCCCTGCATTTATCTAGTGGATTCAGGCGGTGCCTTTCTGCCTTTACAGAGTGAAGTTTTCCCTGACAGAGAACATTTTGGACGCATCTTCTATAACCAGGCTCAAATGAGTGCTAAGGGTATTCCGCAGTTAGCCATGGTGATGGGATCGTGTACCGCTGGAGGTGCTTATGTCCCCGCGATGAGTGATGAGACTGTTATTGTCAAAGAGCAGGGAACGATTTTTCTGGCGGGACCACCGCTGGTCAAAGCTGCGACAGGAGAGGTTGTTACGTCAGAAGATCTGGGTGGAGGGGAAGTCCACTGCCGAATTTCAGGAGTTAGTGACCATCTGGCCAACAATGACGAACACGCCATTGAAATCATGCGTGAAATAGTTGCCCATCTCAACGGTCCCAGTAAGGGCTATCCTCTTGAACGAGTGACTCCAAGAGACCCGTTCTATGACCCCGAAGAAATCCTTGGAATTATTCCCAAAGACTCGAGGGTGCCCTATGACGTGAAAGAAGTTATTGGCCGACTGATAGACGGAAGTGAATTTCACGAATTCAAGAGTGAGTACGGGAAGACTTTGATCTGTGGATTTGCGCACCTTGAGGGTTTTCCAGTTGGAATCCTCGCTAACAATGGTGTTTTATTCAGTGAATCTGCCCTTAAAGGGGCTCATTTTGTTGAACTATGCTCTCAACGGGGTATTCCCTTGCTGTTCTTACAGAATATTACAGGTTTTATGGTGGGAAAGAAGTATGAGCAGGAAGGAATTGCCAAACATGGTGCCAAGATGGTGATGGCTGTTTCCAATGCTGCAGTCCCTCGCTTTACAGTTGTCATCGGGGGGTCTTTCGGAGCTGGTAATTATGGTATGTGTGGGCGAGCCTATCAACCACGTCAGCTATGGATGTGGCCGAATTCCAGGATTTCAGTGATGGGAGGGGCCCAGGCATCTGATGTTCTGGTGCAGGTCAAGGTTGCCCAGATGAAAAAGAAGGGGCAAACACCGGATGAATCCCAGCTGGAAGCAATCCGCCAGGAAATCATGGAAAGCTACGAGGCAGAGTCGAATGCCTACTATTCCAGTGCCCATCTTTGGGATGACGGAGTTATCAGTCCCTTGAGTACAAGAAGCTCTTTGGCAATGGGAATCGCAAGTTCACTGAATTCAAGCCCTGTTGATCGCAAACAGGGTGTATTTCGAATGTAAAGAGGCCTTATGAAACGAGTTATGGTTTTGAATCGGGGAGAAATTGCCAATCGGATAATTAGCTCCATAAAGTCGATGGGGCTACTGGCCATTGCAGTTTATTCAGACCCAGACAGGAACAGTCTAGCCGTGAAAAGCGCTGACCTGTCCTATCCATTGGGTGGTGAATCTTCTACCGAAAGCTATCTGAATCTTGAAAAGATCAGGGAGGCGATCCAGGCCACGAAGGCGGATGCAGTCCATCCGGGCTACGGATTTCTGTCAGAAAGAAGCGATCTTATTGAATTGTGCGACGAGCTTGATGTTGTATTCATTGGCCCTGGAAAAGAAGCAATTTTGAAGATGGGGGACAAGATTGAAAGTAAGCAGCTCATGGAGAAGGGTGGCGTTCCAGTTGTGCCGGGATTTTTCATGGACGGTCTGACACCAGAGAAAATTGTTGAAAAGGTAGAGGAGATCGGGCTTCCCGTTATGGTTAAGGCCGCAGCTGGTGGTGGTGGTAAGGGGATGCGAAAAGTTGACCAATTGAAAGACCTCCAGTCAGATATTGAAAGTTGCCAGCGGGAGGCCAAAAACTCATTTGGAGATGAGCGAATATTTATCGAGAAATATATCGAAAACCCTCGTCACATAGAGATTCAGGTCTTTGGAGATTCTCATGGAAATATTATGCATCTGAACGAAAGGGAATGCTCAATACAACGCAGAAATCAAAAAATTGTGGAAGAAGCCCCTTCTTGCGTATTGAGCTCTCAGAAAAGAGAAGAGATGGGAAAGGCTGCGATTTTGGCCGCTCAGCTGGTGAGTTATCAAAGTGCGGGTACCGTTGAATTTATCTATACTCCGGAAGATGAGTTTTACTTCCTTGAGATGAACACACGCTTACAGGTAGAGCATCCGGTAACCGAGGAGTCACTGGGTGTTGATCTTGTTCAGGAACAGATTAGAGTTGCTCGAGGTGAGGAGTTATCTTTTCAGGACCTCGTTCCAGAAGCCCACTCTATGGAGTGCAGGCTTTACGCTGAAGCTCCCTTAGAGAACTACCAGCCCAGCTGTGGAAAGATTCTCAAACTGGTTTGGCCCCGGTCCAGAGACTGGCTTCGAATAGATACAGGTGTGGAAGAGGGGGACGAAGTCACTCCGTTTTATGATCCAATGATTGCCAAGGTGATTACCAAAGGAAAGACCCGGGTACAAGCCATCGAGAGAATGATTCAAGCACTTGAAGAACTGGTTTTGTTTGGTGTGACGACGAATCAGGGATTTTTACTTCATTTGCTGCGGCAGCCGGCTTTTCAGGAGGGTAGATTGAGTACCCATTTCCTGGATCAACACGGGGTTCTGGAAGGCTATAGAAATAGATTGGCGAGTGCACAGGATGAAGGATTGGCGACAGGCCTCGCTGGTTGCTTTCTTGCGTCAAGGACTTCGGGCTCTTTACACAATAGTCCTTACTCAATTCAGGGTTTGAATGCAGGAAAAAAGGAGCAGTCATGATTGATCTGGAATTTGAACAGATATCACCTCTGAAGTCTGATAGTTTTCGACTGCGCCTGCGAAGAATGGATGAGCACACTTCCTATTCACTCCAGCTGATGAAGGATGAAGAAGAGAGCTCTGTTGCCGGACGAAGTTATGATTTTCAAATTGATTTGAGCGATAGTAATGAGTTGATGGAGATTCGAAGTACGGAATTTAATGAAAGAATCTTCTATCAAATTGATGATGATGGTCGAACTTTTTACCTTCAGCTCAGGGGTGAAAGCTATGTATTCAGGCGCGTTCTATCCTACGATCTTGACTCGGGATCCCAGGACGCATCGAGTGCAGTGCTTGCTCCCATGCCCGGAAGAATTCTGAAGGTTTGTGTGGAGTCCGGTCAGGATGTGGAAATGGATCAGGAGTTGTTCGTAATGGAGAGTATGAAGATGGAGAGCTCATTGAAGGCCGGTAGAGACGGAATCGTAGAGGCTGTTGAAGTTTGTGAAGGGGATCTTGTGCAGGCTGATCAGATTCTGCTCAAGTACAAAGAGGAGCAGAATGGATAAGGTTCGCATCGTCGAAGTAGGTCCAAGAGATGGTCTTCAGAACATTGGCGAAACTTTGCCACTGAAGCTTAAGCTCGATTTTATAGAAAAGTTATCAAAAGCGGGTTTGAAAGATCTTGAGGTTGGAGCTTTTGTATCTCCCAAATGGGTTCCGCAAATGGCAGATACTGAAGCAATAATACGAAGTCTCCCAACCACACCCGGGGTTAATTACTGGGCTTTGGTGCCTAATGCAAAAGGTTTGGACAGTTACTTGAAGACCAGTTTGAACCATTTGGCATTTTTTACTGCTGCTTCCGATCAGTTCAACATCAAAAACACTAACAAAAGCTTCGAGCAGTCGATCGAGCATTTAAGTCCATTGCTTGAAAAATGCAAGGGTCATACTGTCAGAATTTACTTGTCGACCGTTTGGCATTGTCCCTATTCCGGTGATATAGACCTTAATGATATCGAGAAAGTGTTTTCCAGTTTGGCAAAGCTGGGCTTTGATGACTTGTCACTGGGTGATACAACTGGAATGGCAACACCCGGTCGTGTAAGAGAAGTTCTAAAAGTTGCCGGGAATTATTTTAGTTTGGACAGTATCAGCTGTCATTTTCATGATACTTACTCCATGGCAATGGCCAATGTTTTTGAGGCATTGGGAATGGGAGTTCGATCCTTTGACAGCAGTTCAGGTGGATTGGGAGGATGTCCGTATGCCCCGGGAGCTTCCGGAAATCTGGCTACGGAGGACCTTGTTTTTGCCTGCATGCGAGAGGGGCTTCAAACCGGTGTTGATCTGGAGGCTTTGATCTTTGCAAGTGAATCACTTTTTCAACACCTCAAGAGAGTCAGTCCGTCAAAGGTACATCAGGCGAATAGGCCCCAATGACTATTTTCAAACTCCTGCGAGTTCATCAGTATGTAAAGAACTTCTTTATTTTGTTTCCTCTGTTTTTTGCCGCTAAATTCCAGGAAGTGGAATTGCTTCAATCTGTTGGATTGGCGTTTTTATGTTTCAGTCTTGGTGCCAGCAGTATTTATATTCTCAATGACTATCTGGACAGGGAAGCGGATCGCCTCCATCCAACAAAATGTAAACGTCCAATTGCAAGTGGGAAGATATCGCCTGCTATGGCACTACTGATCGCAATCCTTTGTGTTACCAGTGCTGTCAGCGGAATGTATTTTATCGATCTGAATGCATTCTACGCTCTGCTGGGCTATCTTGTACTGAACCTCTTCTACAGCGTAAAGTTGAAGCATATTCCAATCGTTGATATCAGTTGCATTGCCATCGGCTTCGTCATTCGACTTCTGGTTGGAGCGAATGCCGGACAGGTGCCTTTGTCACACTGGATTCTAATTATGACTTTCCTGTTGGCTCTATTTCTGGGGCTTGCGAAAAGGCGAGATGATGTTTTGCTTTACGAACGCTCTCAGACGAAAGCGAGAAAGGCAATTGAAGGCTATAATCTTGAGTTTTTAGGATCAACCATGATGGTCATGAGTTCCGTCACGATAGTTAGCTATCTGCTCTATTGCGTTTCACCTGAAATTCGATCAAAACCGGGGCGCGAGAATCTGTATGTAACTACATTTTTTGTGGTCGTGGGCATAATGCGCTACATGCAACTTACATTTGTCTTCGAGGCGAGTGGCTCACCGACCAGACTCTTGCTGAAGGACAGATTTTTGCAGGTGGTTATCTTTTTGTGGCTAGCGACTTTTGGCTGGATTATCTATTGAACAAGAAGGTTCTTTATATTGCTTTTGCCGGATTTTGCTCGTTGGTGAATCTGGGTGTTCAAAGAGTCGTGCATATTGTTTACAAAGGACCATTTGACCTGTATTTGGGTATGGGTGCAGGTACTATTGCAGGCTTTGTACTCAAATACATTCTTGATAAAGTCTTTGTGTTCGAGGACAGTTCCAGAGATTTAAAGCAGGAAGCGGGCAAGTTTTCCCTCTATTCTTTCATGGCAGTTTGGACGACTCTGATATTTATGGGAACAGAAGTTCTTTTTGAATATTTGTGGAGTCACCCCCAGTCACGTTACGTCGGTGGGGCTTTGGGACTGGCAATTGGATATACTGTAAAATATCATCTGGATTCGAAGTATGTATTCAATCAGGATTCACAAGAGATCAGCAGTAGAAATTCATGAATTCAAGACAGGAGAATATTACCAGTTGGGGTCTGTTTCCCCGCCGTAACTCAAAAGTGCTGGAGCCTGATACACTTTCAAGTTGCCAGTCAATTTTAGAGGAGAACAAGTCTTTGACTCCCCGTGGACTTGGTCGCTCCTATGGTGATGCCAGTTTGGGGGAGGCGGTTCTGGAGCCCGCGAATCGGGCAAACTTTCTGGAGTTTGATTCTGAGTCAGGATTGTTGATTGCCCAGGCGGGAGTTAGTCTGGATGATATTCTCACTGTGTTTGTTCCACGAGGCTGGTTCTTGCCTGTGACGCCTGGTACCAGAAAAGTTACCCTGGGCGGAGCATTTGCAGCAGATGTTCACGGTAAGAATCATCATATGGATGGAAGTTTCTCGGATCATGTTGAGTTTATTGATATTCTTCTTGAAAGCGGTGAGTGCTTGCGTGCCAGCCGGGATGAGCATCCACAACTCTTTTATGCAACAGCAGGTGGAATGGGACTCACGGGATTCATTCTCAATCTTGCCTTGAAGTTGCGTAAGATCGAAAGTGCCTACATTCGTCAAAGAGCAGTTCAGGCTCCCAACTTTGAAGAGCTGATTCGCCTTCTGCGAGAAAACGAAGAAACCAGCTATACCGTGGCCTGGATAGATTGTCTTTCCAAAGGTTCCTCACTTGGAAGGGGAATTTATCTTGGGGGTGAACATGCAAAACTGCATGAGACCAATGTGAGAGAAGTTCTCAAGGTGCACAGGCAGCAGGAAATCAAGGTCCCGTTTTATTTTCCCAGGCAAGCATTGAATTCATTCTCCATTGCAGCGTTCAACGAACTGTATTATCGAAAACAGATTTACCCCAATGTGGAATCTATTCTTCATTACTCTCCCTTCTTTCATCCTCTGGATATTTTGTCTCATTGGAACAGAATTTATGGAAGAGAGGGGTTCTTGCAATATCAATTCGTTGTGCCATTTGAAGGTGGCGATAAAGTGATGAAGGAAATTCTTGAGGAGATAGCCAAGAGCGGTTATGGCTCCTTTTTAGCGGTCCTTAAGATCTTTGGAGAAGCCTCAGAAGGTTATCTGTCCTTTCCCAGAAGAGGGTATACTCTTGCATTGGATTTCCCGTACTGTGAAGGTACCTTGGAACTGATGGATCGACTTGATATAAAAGTACTCGATGCAGGAGGAAGATTCTATCTGGCCAAAGATGCCAGAATGAGTGCTGAGTCTTTCCAGGCAGGTTACAGAGAAGAGTTGAAAGTATTTCGTGAAGTCCTGGAAAAGTACGCTCCAAAAGGGGTTTTTCAGTCCGATTTGTCAAGAAGATTAAGGATAAGAGATGAGTAGTACCAGCGAAAAGACTGTTTTGTTTCTTGGAGGGAGTTCGGACATAGCCCTAGCGATCGCTCACAAGTATGCTCAGAACGGCTTCAAAATTGTTCTCACGGCAAGACAAGTTGAGAAACTGGAAGCTGTCTGTTCAGATTTCAAAGTTCGATACTCTAAAGAGGTGAAGGTAGTGGGACTGGACGTTTCTTGCCCCGACTCCCGAAAACAGTTTCTGGGTGAAATCGAATCTCTGGCACCATTCAATGGTATCGTTTGCGCGATAGGGTCCATGTCAGACCAAAGTCAGGCAGAAAAGGAACTTGGACTGGCAGCAACTATGATGGAATTGAACTTTACACAATCCTGTTTGATGCTCGAGCATACACTTGCTTATCTGGATCGGAGACAGTCATTCATTGTCGGTATCTCATCGGTCGCTGGCGATCGGGGTCGAAAGAAAAACTATTTCTATGGTGCTGCGAAAGCGGGATTCAGCGCCTATCTGTCTGGACTGAGAAATCGCTTATCAGGAGATGGAGTTCAGGTTTTGACGGTGAAGCCAGGATTTGTGGATACGAAAATGACCAAGGGTATGGATTTACCCAGAGCGCTGGTGGTTAGCTCAGACAAGGTGGCAAGGGATATTTATCGGGCTCAGGTCAAAGGCAAGAATCAGATTTACGCTCCCTGGTTCTGGTACTGGATACTTCTGGTGATTCGAAGTGTTCCGGAGAGTCTGTTTAAAAAACTGAATATTTGAAGGGTACATTGCACGGATGAAAGGCCTTCACTCTGATTGGGTTAGTATTGCCGGCAATAGTGGAAAGTGTCATGGTTTGGTAGACTGCTCCCTTATTGATAGCTTTCACTCGTGTCCTGAAGTTTAAGGGAGTCATTAAGCCTAATGTCAGATGAAAAAAACTGTTCCAAGCCTATGGAAATGAGTCCGCGAAAAGCTGACGACGTCATAGTCTGCTTTGATTTTGACGGAACTCTCACTTTTCGAGACTCCTTTGTGAGTTTTCTGTTCTATGGTGCCGGTTGGTGTCGGTTCACACTGGGAGGACTTGTCCTTTTGCCCTATGCCATCGGATTCAAACTGGGTTTTATCTCGAGTCATAGAGCCAAGGAAGTCACGCTCTCCCATTTTTTTGCAGGTCAATCCAGGCAAAAGTTACAGCTTCTGGCTGAGGCATTTGCCAATGATGTTGTTCCAGGTTTGTTGAGACCCAAGGGACTGGAACGTATCGAGTGGCATCGAAGTCAGGAGCATCATCTCGTATTGGTGAGCGCGAGCCTGGATTTATGGCTCGAGCCTGTAGCGCGTAAGCTGGGCATGAAACTTATATGCACCAGGCTCAGGTATGTTGACGGAGAATTTTCGGGAGAGATTGATGGGACTAACTGCTACGGTCCAGAAAAAGAACGCAAAATATTGGAGAGGTACCCCGGGATAGACTATGCCTACGGAGATACGCGGGGAGATCACGAAATGATGAATATGGCTCAAACTGCCTTCTT
>Ga0255760_10000069_pt1 | contig 91022 bp, 115 predicted proteins | sample 071ome_25_FD_179960 | JGI IMG/M metagenome (GOLD analysis project Ga0255760, IMG submission 179960) | Coastal salt marsh microbial communities from the Groves Creek Marsh, Skidaway Island, Georgia - 071410BT metaG (version 2) | ecosystem: Environmental > Aquatic > Marine > Intertidal zone >...
ATATGCGTGATGGTCTAGACTTTGATCGTTTATGGAACAACGTAAACAACTATCTAGCAAAGACACACAACGGGCTAGTAACGTTTATTGTTACTTTTAATATGTTGAGCTTGCCAAGTATTAAACGCTTGCTAGAGGGCATATATGCGCTGCAAAAGGCCCATAACGTGCGTAAAGTACGCAGAGACGATGCTACAGGCAAACTAACATACTATGGTAATCATCGTGTGTTTGTTGATACACCTGCACTGCATCATCCTGCTTGGCAAAGTCTAAAACTTGCACCACAAGAACATTGGCATTATGCAGAATCTGCACTTGAGTTTATGAAAGCTCATCCTGACGGACAACGAGAAACACGATGGACAGGATTCAAGCCACACCAAATTGCTAGATTTGAACGTTCAATAGAATTTATGAAGGAAGGGTTTGCTACAGAAAAAGAACGCATAGATGCACAACAAAACTTTGTAAGATTTTTTACAGAGTATGACAAACGTCGTGGCATAAGTTTTGAAAATACATTTCCTGAATACAAAGGATTAAAAGAAAAATGGAAATAGACAGACGAATTCATCCGCAGGAACTTGGACTGTTTAGTAATGTATGTTTGGGAGATATTTGGTTCCCTCAACAGATTACTCCACAAATGGAAGGCTGGACTAGTGCATGGAAAGATTTATCAAAAACATTTTTTAAAAAAGTAAAAACTCCTTACGCTGTATATTTTGGAGTGGGTTCTATATCTTGGTTAGAGTCTGAATATGCTTTAATGAATCCTAAAAATATCAGAGAATGTAATAAAAAAGGACTTAAGATATACTTATGGGAGCCATTGTCAACTTATAACATGCTAGACGAAGATGACAAGGAGGGCATATACACGTCTTGGTCCGACACAGACCTAGGAAACATTAGAGCATATGAACTTGATAGTATACAATACTATGCACAAATAAATGGCTTGACAAATGTGCAAGTGTATAGTCCTAGCTATAATAGTAAATTATTTTTTCAAGATATATATCCTGAATTGCAAATAGATTGCACTCCTGTAGGATGGATTTATCCTGCCACTATTAATGTCCAAGAACAAGAAGGATATATGGATGCAGATAAGATTATAAAAAAGTTTTGGTGCGGCAACTGGCGTTATGCAAGTCATAGACATTGTGTTGCTAGTTACCTTGTACAAAAAACCGACAGTTATAATTTAAGTTGGTTGTATGAAAGTAATGCAGAAATATTAGAACAAAATTCTACATTTAATCTGCCCAATAAAGATGATCTATATCGAGGCGCTGCAATCTTAGATACTATGGCACCTCTTAGTATGGATATAGACGTTGATAAAAAATTGAATAAAAACGAATATATAGACATACATATAGATACAAATCCTAAAAATGCATATGCAGAATGTTTTTGTGCTATTGTGAATGAAACACGTTACGCAGAGCCTACAGGTCTCTTGACAGAAAAGATAATGAATGCTATGCTTAATTATAGGCCTGTCATAATGGTAGGCCCGCCTGGTAATTTAGAATATATGCGAGCATGGGGATTTATGACATTCGATGAATGGTTCGACGAAAGTTATGACTTAGAAAAGGATCATAGTAAACGTATGCAAAAGATATTTAGTTTAATAGACTGGATAAATTCAAAAAGCATAGATGACTTAAAAGAAATGTACATAGATATGAATCACGTTCTATTACATAATAAAACATGGATAGAAGAACTACAAGAGCGTTTACTAGAAAAACCTATTACTAAAAATGAAATATTTAAGAGGATACGCTATGCTAATTAAAAATGCCAAACCACTAAAAATAATTGGATATGACCAAAGCATGCTTACACAAGATAGTATGTTTTACGGAAAAAACTTTGTCAACGAAGATTGTAGCATCATGAGCCCACAAGAGTTCAAGCAATTACAAAGCAAAGATGATTTCCAGTATTTTATTGGATTTGCTCTAGATTTACAGGAGCGCAGCGAAACAATAGATTTACTTGATGAATACGATTGCGACTGTGTTACTTATATCCACGAAACTGCTGTTATACACGAAGGTGCTGTAATTGGAAAGGGTTCTTGTGTTGCCAACTTTAGTACAGTAATGCAAGGTGCAGTTGTAGGGAAACACTGTTTTATTGAAACATACTGCCTAGTTAGTCACGGTGTGAATCTTGGAGATAATTGTATGCTGCATAGCGGAACTATGATTGCAGGAAAAACTAATGTCGGTAGGAATTGTATGTTTAACTTTAGGAGTGGTGCAATAAACAAAATAGACATATGTGACAATGTTATTGTTGGAGCATTTTCTAACCTAACTAAAAGTGTTGACAAGGCAGGTGTGTATGTAGGTTCTCCTGCTAGAAAATTAAAATGAAGTATCTGAATATATGGAAAGATATCCATGTTTATATTCGTGAACACGGTATTGATAACTTTTTATCTAATTTACAAAATAACAAAGAAGAAACAATTTTAATGTGTGCAGAAGAGGCAAGTTTACATGCTGTCTCGAATGTAATAAAAAAATACAAATTAGGTCATGTCCATATGGTAAATGGTGGATACGATATTAATTATTACAATAACGTATTTGCAGGACAAGACATTTCATATTCTATATGGCCCTTTTACTTTTTGTATGAAACTTTTTATCACAACAACTTTCATAATCTAAATTGTGACATAGAATGTTTGTTTTTGAATATGAATTATAGGCCTAGGTTGCATAGAAAAAAACTTATTGATAGGTTGGAATCTGCATGCATACTAGAAGAAAATTATTTTACATGGCATAATCCAGGATATAAAAAAACATTCCAACCAGACTTTGATGAAATAGATTACTATTGGAAATTTTGGAAACCTAGTACTGTGACCTTAGAATCGCAAAATTGGGATCAATATTCTCCTCCAATAGAAATGTATAAAAGTGCTATAAATCTAGTTACCGAATCGTTTTTACATTGTGGATTTATAACTGAAAAAACCTGGAATTCTATCATTTGCAAAAGACCATTTATTATACTAGGTGCTCCGGGTATACATAAACATTTACATAATTTAGGTTTTGAATTTAGTGATAAAATAAATTATGACTTTGATAGTGTTGATGATACTGATACTAGAATTAATCTAATTGTACAAGAATTGGAAAGATTAAGCAGTTTAAATGTAAAAAATCTTTATGAAAGTACGATAAGCCTTAACGAACATAACTATAATAAAGCTATTGATATTATAAAAACTGAAGAACAATCTGTTTATGTAAAACATCATTATAGTGAAATAATAAATAGAGCAAGGACAAAAGCACATGAGCTTTGATGCAGTAGAACAATTTGAAAAAGAAATTGCAAGTTTCTACGGTGCACCGTATGCAGTAGCAACAGATAGTTGTACCCATGCAATTGAATTATGTTTGAGATATAAAAAAGTAAAACATACTGCATGTCCAAAACATACCTATCTTAGTGTACCAATGACTATGGAAAAATTAGGATTGCGTTGGAAATTACATGAAGCAAGGTGGAAAGAATACTATCATCTTGCTAATACAAACATAATAGATGCAGCAGTATATTGGAAAAAGCAAGGATATATACCTAATACCTTAATGTGCCTAAGTTTCCAATTCAAAAAACATTTGAGTTTAGGCAGAGGCGGAATGATATTATGCGACAGTGCATTAGATCGTGCAGAGCTTATAAAAATGAGTTATGACGGTAGACATCGTAATGCCCCTTGGACAGAACAAGAAGTATACCAAATGGGTTACCATTATTATATGACGCCGGAAACAGCAGAATTAGGATTGGCAAAACTTAACGATGCTGCCTCGGCATACGCAAAAAATTGGTCGTGGTCTGATTATCCTGATCTGTCTAAGATGCCTCTTTTTAAGAATAAATAATATACGCATATTATAGGAGTAACAAATGAATATCGGTTTTATCGGTGTAGGTAAATTAGGCATGCCTTGTGCAGAAGCAATTGCACAAAAAGGACATGATGTAACCGGATACGATGTAGTAAAAAGAAAAAGTAATTATATTACAATGTATCCTACAATTCAAGGTGCTGTTCAAGGCAGAGATATAGTGTTTATTGCAGTTCCTACTCCGCATGATCCTGATTATGATGGTCGAGCTCCTACAGCACATTTAGAACCCAAGGATTTTTCATATGATATTGTAAATGAAGTTATAGATGAAGCAAATAAACATATGACCAAAGATCAATTGCTTGTATTAATTTCAACTGTACTACCTGGCACAGTACGTAGAGAATTTGTACCAAGAATTACCAATCCGAGATTTGTGTATAATCCATATCTTATTGCAATGGGCAGTGTAGCATGGGACATGATTAATCCAGAAATGGTCATGATTGGCACAGAAGACGGCGCAGAGAATGGTGATGCCAAAGAACTTGTGGACTTTTACAAAACTATAATGGAAAATGATCCACGGTATGTTGTAGGCACATGGGACGAGTGTGAATGTATTAAGGTGTTTTACAATACCTTTATTAGTACAAAGATTGGTCTTGTAAACATGATACAAGACGTTGCAGAATCTCAAGGTAATATTAACGTAGATGTAGTGACTAAAGCACTAGCAGATAGCACAATGCGTATTATGGGTCCACAGTACATGACAGCTGGTATGGGCGACGGAGGAGGCTGTCACCCTAGAGACAATATTGCACTAAGATATATGGCTCAAGAACTAGATTTAGGTTATGATATTTTTGATGCAGTAATGAATGCAAGAGAAATTCAAGCAGAAAATCTTGCTCTTAAATTAGTAGATTTAGCAAATGAATACAACTATCCTATCTATATACATGGCAAAGCATATAAACCTGGCGTAGAATATTGTGACGGTAGTTACAGTTTATTAGTAGGGCATTACTGTGAAAAGCACGGATTTGCACCTGTATATATTGATCCTTTAACAGGCGATAATAACGAACCTAATGAACCGTGTATAATGTTAATGGCACATAGTCCTAGCACAACTTACAAATACATGCAAGAAGAAGGTGATAGTACGGATAAAGTATATTGCAATATACCGTCAGATAGTGTTATAGTTGATCCTTGGCGTAAATACCAAAATCCTAATTGCGAAGTAATTCATTACGGTAACACAAGAAATGTATGATATTGTTTTTATATCATATCAAGAACCAAACGCAGATGAAAATTTTACAAAATTAAAACAACGGTTTCCTATGGTAAAACGTGTGCACGGTGTAAAGGGAATACATCAAGCACATATTGCCGCTGCCAAAAAATGTTTTACTAAGATGTTTTGGGTAGTTGATGCTGATGCACTTATTGCAGATGATTTTAATTTTGATTATGAGGTAGACGATTACAATTTAGAAACTGTGCATGTGTGGCGCAGTCAAAATCCTATTAATGATCTTGTGTATGGTTATGGCGGTGTAAAACTGTTGCCACGTAAACTTACAATTAATATGGATATTAGCAAGCCTGACATGACTACTAGTATTAGTTCAAAATTTAAAGCAGTAAAAGAATTATCAAATATTACTGCATTTAATACAGATCCTTTTAACACTTGGAAAAGTGCGTTTAGAGAGTGTGCAAAACTTAGTAGTAAAATAATTGATAGGCAGAAAAATGAAGAAACAGAACAAAGACTTGAAACGTGGTGTACAATTGGAGAACACAGACCTTATGGTTCCTATGCTCTTGCCGGTGCTAGGGCTGGCCGTGAGTTTGGCATTTCTAATAGTAACAGTTTACAACTTATAAATGACTTTGATTGGTTAAAGGAGCAGTTTAATGATAAAAACAGATCCTGATCTAATTACAAATTTAGAGACTAATGCTCTTTGGTTAGTAATACATCCTGTCACTACTTTCGATAATGAAATACATGAAATATATCCCTGGGTACGTGCAGAAACAATTAATTTTTCAAAAAGAATATTACACTATTTAAAAAATGTCAAATATAAAGCTATTTCAGCACCTACCGAAGCAATAAGGTTTTTCCATAATTATCCTAATTTGGTTTCCTCTAGTCAATTGCAAGATTACATGAAAAAACATAAACTTTCTAATATAGTTTATTGCGGATTTCACTATGGCTTTTGTATACTAAATGATGAAAAAGTTGGTATTAACAAAATGGAAAAATACTATACTTGCTTTGTTAAAAAAGATATTTGCCAACTTGCTTGGGAAGCAGATTGGGAAGAATGCGATAAAAAAACAAGCAAAGTTGCACAAATAATTTAAGGATTAATATGTCAATACATAACAGTGAGTTTTTTGATAACTTTGGACAAGTACTAAACAAATTTCCTGATTTATATCTTACAGATCTTTTTTCAAAAGGACAGATGGAATCTAAACGTTGGTTGGTTAATGAACTTGAAAAAATTAACCAACCATTAGGAACTGTGTTTTTATGTGCTGGTTGGTATGGCAGTTTGGCAACATTTCTATTTGAAAGTAAATTAGAAATAGAAAAGATTAGAAGTTTTGATATAGACAAGCATTGTGCAGCAATCGCAGAAACATTTAATCGCACAAAAACAATGGATAATTGGAAGTTTAAGGCTAGTACACTAGATATTTCAAAATTGGATTATCCTACGACTTACAGTACATTTAGATCAGATGGATCAAGTTTAGAACTTACAGAAATGCCAAATACAATTATTAATACTAGTTGTGAACATATTGACAACTTTGATGTATGGTTTAACAATATACCTGCAGGAACATTTGTTATATTACAGTCAAATGATTACTTTGATTTACCAGAACACGTAAATTGCTGTATAGATTTAGAAGACTTTTCTAAAATGACACCTATGCATAAAGTATATTATCAAGGGCAAATTGCACTATCTAAGTACAATAGATATATGCGTATAGGAATAAAATAGTCACAAGCAGCTATACACGTTTCAAACCTCAATAAATACGTATATTATTTACATAAGAGATAAAATGCGAAAAAATGATTTTGAGATAGTAAATCCAGAATTTCTTTATAAAATGGACGAACACGCAGAATGCTTGTTTGCTACAGAGCCTCGCGGTTTTTATTGGCACCCAGTATATAAACATTGGATTATATTCTCAATGGATAAACTTAAAGAAGCTTCTAAAATGAATGAGGATTTTAGTTTAGCAACCACGTCTCCTGCTCCTTTTGATCCAACACCCTTAGGCGGAATATGGAGAGCAGGATATGCACTTACTCTCCGAGAAGGCCCACATCATCATTTAGCAAAGAAGCATAGTCTAGACTGGCTCAAGCGCAGATCTACCGACTTTACTAAAATCTTTACTAACAACTTAAATAATGCCCTTGATAGTATACAAAAGGGAAAATCTTTTAAAGCATACGATATAATTGGTAAAACAGTTACACATACACAGATACAAAGTATAGAATTTCCTTGGCATATACTAGATGTTAATGAGGAGTTTGTCAAGGATGCTTATTTTCAGTGGATGAAACCTGGCGGTGTTTTTAGCAATTTTAATCCTGATTTTGATTACGATAAACCTGTTGCAGAAACAACTGAATTTTACAGCATGTTTGCACAAATAGTAGATAAAACAATTGACTATTATCATATTGATCGACCTGATGCAGACACAATGATTAACATGACAAAAAATCTTAGTGACAAGCAATCGGAATATAATGACAACCCTAAAAAGATGGCTTATATGCTTATACAATCATTATGGACTGTTGTAATACCTACATTTTCATTAAGTTTATATCAAAATATCTTGATGAACTTTTGTAAATATCCAGAAATTGCTGCAAGAGTCAAAAACGATAGATCTCTTGTTCCTTCTTTTGCTCGTGAAAGTTTACGCTTAGGACCTATGAAAGGCGGCATAAGAGATATTACACGCACCTTAGATTATCATGGATACAAATTTGATAAAGGCGGCAGAATACTCCTTTATACATACGGAGCAAATAGAGACCCAAAATATTTTAAAGATCCACTTGAATTTAAATTAGAAAGAGATAATGAACCATTGCCTGTTACTCTAGCATACGGTCCGCATCATTGCACTGGTGATTTTCTTGTAAAACATTTTCTAGAAATTATCACTAACGCTGTATTAGATAGGTTTAGTGAATTTGAAATTACAAATCAACCAGAACTGCTACCCGCTATGTTTGGTTCTACAACTGTGTATAAAGACCTTGAGTTAAAATTTTCATGATAAAAACAAAACAATTATATAATGCAACCCATGAGTTAATTACGTTTATACAGGAGTGTGATAAATTAGGATATAAAAATAATAACACATTAGAAGCAATGAAGTTTGATTGGTGTTTAGCAAATGGTGGATCTTGGTATGCTACATTTGTTGATGATAAAATTGTTGGTATAAGTGGCTTGCACAAATTTGCTGATGGTTATCGTGCACTTTTTAGAGGCTGCCAGCTGCACCCTATTCCAGGAGGATTATCTAAAAATCATATGAATTGCTGGATGTTTTATTATCATTTACCTTTAGTTATAGATCGTGTAGACGGACCAATCTATATTACAACCAACACAGATAACGATGCAAGTGGAAAAATGTTAAAATTAAATAAATTATACTCTATATTAGAAAAATCAGGCATAGTAGATTTTGTTGCTGAAGAAGAAGTGTTTTACACTAATCAAAATATATGGAAATTAAATAATAAAATTTATTTAGACGCAAGGAGTAAAGTAAAATGAAGATTGCAATTTTAGGCGCTGGCAGTGCCGGCATTCTTACTACTGGTTGTATCCTTAAAGATTTTAAAAACAGAAATATTGAATGTGAAGTTACCCATATTTTTGATCCTAATATTCCTATACTAGGAGTAGGAGAAAGCACAACATCAGAAGTGACATTTGCAATAGGACAAGCATTTAATTTTATTTTTGCTACTGAATCAGACGAAATAAAAAGCACTACTAAGTATGGTACACACTATATTGACTGGAGAGAAAAAGACATAATTTTTCCTTTTCAATCAGGTTATCATGCTGTTCATTTTGATGCTAGAGACTTTGCAAAAATGGGACTAGAAAGATTAAAAAGAATATATCCAAATTATAAATTATTACAGGAAAGCTGGCAAGAGTCTAGTGCAGAAAATTATGATTATGTAATTGATTGTCGCGGACGTCCCCAAGATTTCTCAGATTATAAGGAATGTAATTTAATACTTAATAGTGCTTTAGTTTACGATGATCCTGAACCTAGTGATTTTGGATTTACTAGACATGTAGCGCACAAATACGGATGGATGTTTGTAATTCCTTTAAAGCACAGAACATCACACGGTTTCTTATATAATAAAGATTTCTGCAATAGGCAGGAAGCAGAAGCAGAACTCATACGTATTACAAACGCAACAGAAAAAGATATTGAAAATTTTAGAACATTTACATTGAAGCCTTACTACTGTAAAAAGACAGTGAATGGACGTATGTTGAAAAACGGTAACAGAGCTGTATTTTTTGAGCCTATGAGTGCTAATTCTCTTTATATGGCTGTCAAAAATACACAAATTTTATCTCAATATATGAGGGGAGAAATTAGTCAAGACGAAGCTAACAAATTGTGCATCCTAAACTATCGTGCAGTTGAAGATTTAATTAATCTAATTTACCACGGTGGTTCTATATACGACAATGATTTTTGGCAGTGGACAAAAAAACGTGCTTCAAAAAATCTGCAAGAAACTGACGTCTTAAAAAGATATGTAAAAGATCAAGAAGATGAAATGTTTAAAACTATTACAGAAAGATTTATGGGGCACCATGTTTTACGATATGTAGACAAAGAATTTGAGTTTAATTATTTTGAGTAAATTATGTCTTTAAACACTTGGTATGATAATTTTGACGAACAATACTTCCGCGATATAATACACACAGGAGTAACAATACTTACGTCTGGCTCTTCGGGAGAACCTAAAGAAATTTACCAACCTCCAAGTAAAATCAATGCAGATGCAAAATTTGCAATAGATATTCAAGGTATAAATGTTACAAGTAGTGTTTATACATGTTTGAACCCTGTAAGAGCAGGCGGCTTATTTGCGCAAACTATCCCTGCATTACTTGTAGGAGCAGATGTTGATCTAGATAAGTTTAATCCTTACGAGTATGTTAGAGTTGCCAATAAATACACACACACGCATCTGACACCTAAACAAGCAAAAGCTGTGATGTTAACAAAGGGTTTTAGAGATCTCGATCTAACGGGTAAGACTTTTTTGATAGGATCTGAACCTGTCACTTATGATATTATAGAGGCATTTGTACACAGAGGAGCAAAAGTAATTACAATTTGGGGAATGACCGAAATAGGAGTCAATGCTATTATGGAGGTTTTTAATAGTATTGAAGATGTAAATAGTATGAAAGAAATCACGCCTAACAATTCGACAATTCTTGGCAGTATTTTTAATTGTAATTGGCGTATCATTGATTCGTGTTTGTGGGTATGCGGAGATATATGTGTATACGACGGATGGTTTAATACTAATGATACTGTGATTGAAAAGGATGGATATTTGTTTTATACTGGTAGAAGTAACGCTATAGTAGATTTTGCTAATCCAAAAAAAGGTTAATATGAAAATAAAAAATACATATGATATTATTATAATGACAGAAGGAAGTGATCCTGTTTTTAATGTTGCAAGAGCATTAGGTGGGTACAAAATTGCTTCTGCACTGCGTAACGAAGGGTATAGTGTATTTGTATTAAGTAACTTTTCTCACTTTATACAAAAAGGTAATATTAATCAAATCCTAGATAAACTGATAGGTGACAATACTTTGTGGGTAGGATTTAGTTCTACACTGTTTATGAGATCACAAAAAGATGTTTATAGAAAACGTCATACAAGAGATACAGCAAAACAGAATATGTTATGGCATTGGCCTACTAATGACATTGATGTAAAATCAATGACAGATTACATACGTTCTAAAGGAATAAAAACTGTCTATGGTGGTATGATGGATGCACATCGTGTGCCATTAGTTAGTGATTGTATAGACTATTATGTAGTAGGAATGGGCGAACATGCAGCTTTACACATAACAGATCATATAAAAAATGGTACTATACTTAATTATAATCCTGCTTACGGATTGAAGCCAAAAGTAATTGATTACGATCAAAGAGGAGAGCTTTTTGACTTTAGGAATGCGCACATAAATTATGTGCCAGAAGATTTTTGGAATCCAGAAGATGGCATGGGTATAGAGTTTGGTCGAGGATGTATTTTTAGATGTAAGTTTTGTGCATATCCATTGATTGGTAAGAAGAAAGGAGACTTGTCCTTTTTAAGAGAAAAAGAACGGATAAAAGATGAACTAAAACAAAACTATGAATTATATGGCACTACTAAGTATGTAATTATAGATGATACATTCAACGAGCAAACAATAAAATTACAAGCAATAGCAGATGCTATAGATGAAATAGATTTGCCAGAACAGTTACAATTTGCAGCTTTTATTAGAATTGACTTAATAGCAAGATACCCTGAACAACTAGAACTACTTAAGAAAATAAATGTACGTGCTTGGTTTTTAGGTGTAGAAAGTTTAAATTATGAGTCAGCAAAAGCAATTGGAAAAGGATGTCCTAAAGAAGTTATATTTGAAACAATCAAAAATGCAAAAGAAAAATTTAACGGATCATTAAGTGTATACGGCAGTTTTATTGCAGGACTTCCGCATGATAGTAGAGAAACTATGGATAAATGGACTGCCGAACTTGTAGAGAACAAACATTTATTTGATGCATTTTCGTTTAGTCCTCTAGAACTAGGAACTGCATCTCTCCTTTCTAAAAATCCAGAACTATATGGATACACAATTGATAAATCTGCAGACACTGCAAACAAGTGGACAAACGAGCATTGGTCCGCAGATGAAACAGTGGAATATGTAAAGCATTTGCAAAGCACAATTTTAGAGGACATCAGAGTGTCTACTTTCTTTTTGATGTTTTATCAATGTTTAGGTTTTACTTTTGATGAGCTTAGAGTAATGACATTCACAGAACTTTTTGCAAATAGTAAGGTTAGGAGAAAAGCTAGGCAGTATTTAGAAAAAAGTTATTATTCTAAAGTTGAAAACTTTTTAGGTGTAGAACCTACCCAACCTAATATCAAATACATGAAAAATCTATCAATAGAGCAAAGCATTAAAGACAGTTTGAAAGAAGAATTTTTACAAGTAAAAAATTTAGTAGATGTTCCTGAATTAGAAGTTCTCAAGGCAGTAGAGGATATTACAGAATGTAAAACTGCTAATGCTATTGTACAAAATGTTAAAAAAATTATTGGCTGTGAAATTTATCCTAGCTTTTTTATTCAGGCTGCAGATAGTTATTTAAAACCTAGAACTGAATCGGGTGCTACTGGTATACAAATAGTGCTTAACTTAGATGCTCCTATCACCTGGGACGAAGCAGTTGATGTATACTATGACTGTGCTGTATTAGATCTTAGCAACATGCATAGTATACAAACTGATAAAGAAGACAGGATTTTCTTACATATCACAATTTTAGACAAACCATATGAAGATGTGTTGCAAATTCTTAGTGAAAATGAAAGTGAGGTTTTTAATGTTTGAACAATTATTTTACATATACTATTTTCCTGTAACTTTTTTTGCAATATATACAATTGAAAAAGAAGTAAAATGTAATACCTTTGTTGGTAGTGTTTGGAGTAGAGTTACCTTACTTGAGCGTTTAGTTGCATGTATGATACCTTTGTATAGAGAATTTATACTAATAATCTTGTATATCCAAAGCCGGAAACCTAGTTGGTTTCCTAAGCCTTTGTAAGGAAACGCAATGTCATATTATGAAAACGTCGACCTACCATCCTTTTTAAATTTGTATACCCAGCTACAACAGCTAGATGTTGAATGGACTGGAAATCAAATTTGTATGAATGCTCCGCAAAATTTAACTTATGATACTACATTTGGAGTTGGCAGATTATTAAAAGAGTACAAGTTTGGAGATAAGATAGGACAAAATGAAGTAATTAAATCTTTAAAGGACGGAAATTGGCATTTGTGCGATATATTTGTAGATACACAATTTGAAGAATTATTTAATGCTGTTAAGTCTAGGTATAAAATAGGGAGGATACGTCTTATGAAATCGGCTCCTAATACTTGTTTAGCATGGCATCAAGATCCTGTACCTAGACTACACTATCCTATCAAAACGCAGGAAGGCTGCTTAATGGTAATAGAAGACGAAGTAAGACACTTAGAACAAGATAAATGGTGTCTTACACGCACTACACACGCTCATACAGCACTCAACGGCAGCAAAGAGGATCGTATACATATTGTTGCTGATATATTTCCATGATATTTAGAAAAACTAATACATTTTCAATTTTTGATCAATTTGTAGATGACTACAATGGCAAAACAATATTAGACTTCGGAGGTAACAGAGGTAATCTTATCGCTTCTAGCGAGGGTAAAATAAGTCAGGAAAACTATACTTGTTTAGATATAAGTAAACAAGCTCTTAGTGTTTTGCACAAGGATTTTCCTCTGGTCAAAAGTATTCATTGGAATAAATACCATTCTTACTATAATCCTACAGGAAATATAAAAGAACCATTTCCTAAATTACAATTTTATGATATCGTATTTGCAAATAGTGTGTTTACACATCTAACTCTAAAAGAAACACTATATTGCTTAGAGCAAATTACACAATATACTAATAGAATAGCTTTTACTTATATAGATCCTAGTAACAATCAATTTTTAAAAAAATTCAATGAAAAGTATTGTAAATTGTCATTTGATAATACCGATGAATCATATACAAACGACGAAAATGGAATATTTTGGAGTGCATTTAAGACAGAATATTTACTACATTTATTACCGCATACTAATATTAAACATGGCAGTACTAATTGGTTTAACTTTATCGACATCACAATTTAGTTATGTATCATAACTAAATGAATAAATATAAAGTATAAAAAGGAGATTACAATGACAACACTTACAGCACATCTTCATAAAGAAGGAGCAGGCGGCAATTATTTCGGACATTTAAAAATAGGGCTTAATATGATCATATGGTCTGCCGCAGTATTTGTTACAAGCACAATTCACGGAATTTTTCCGTTTTTATTAAACGATTCATCTATGTATTGTGCAAAAAAACTAGCAAGTTTAGTAGAGCAAACATTTAGTCATCACGAGGCGTAAAATGAAGTTTGGAGATTTAGGCAAGTATGGATGGTTAGTGAACACTGAACATCTTAGAGAAGTCCGTAGTGGCTATTTTAAGCATATGTGGTATGCGATTAAAATTTCCTCTTGGGGATTACTTAATCCTATTACAGGTTATATTCATGCCTTTTTTCCGTTTTTATTTCCAAATACGCCGCATAGGATAGCAATGCGTACTGTTGAGATGGCCGAGGAAATGATAGCAGAATTAAAAGCTACAATTGAAGCAGAAGACGCTGCAAAGAAGTAGGCAAAAAAAATTTAGTCATAAAAAAACGCCCAACGGGCGTTTTTTTATCTTATGTATTAATATAAGTCTATCCATCCTGCTGTGGAGTTTGAGACGCCGCCGCCGGCTAAACCTGTGTCACTTACATAGCCTACAAATTTTTGAGTATCTTGTAAAAACGCAAGCATTCCTTCTACAGGCGATGTTATTGCAGCATCACGTGTTGCTGCATCTGCATAAACGCCAGGTTTAATTGCACCTTGAACGTCTAGTGTTGCTGTAGGATTAATTGTGCCTATACCAAATTGTTGATCTTTCCATGAGTAGTAGTTTGCACCATTCGCAAAATCGGCAGTTGAAGTTGATGCAACAAGTATTGCATTTTCTCTTGCTTGGATAATACCTGTAATTAATTGACCATTTACATCATCACGTGTAAATCTAATCATTCCATATGTTAAAGCTGTATTACCACTTAGATCTGCTTCGCTTGTTCTAATAAAGTCTAATTGACTTCTTTCGTTGACTGCGTCAATTTTGATGACGCTTTGACTTGCATTTTCATTGTTACCAAATGTTACAATGTTTGTTGAAGATTGGTATGTAGGTGCTTTGATTGTGCCAGCAGTTCCGTCGATAATCATATCACTATCATCTGCAAATACAGAGCCAACAACATCACCGTAAAGTGTTGCAGTATCATGATTTAGTATGACATTCAGATCTGGACCAACGACTGTTCCGCGTATGGGACCATCTACACTACCAATAAATGTAGGAGTAGCACCGCCTTGAATTATGACTTGGCCGTTTTCGCCGCGCCTCAAATCACCAGTAAAGTTATCTAGTACTGTATATGTATCTGTAGGATCTCTAACGTCTACCATTGCTGCTTTAGTAAACTCATCAATCATTAAGTTTCCTAAGCCATCATAAAGGCTACCGTAAAAATCACCTCTATGTGTATTTGTAACAGGATCGACAATAATTGTGCTGTCATTGCCTGCAATAGTTAGTGTATGTGTTTGTTCTTGCGATAAAATACGATCTGTAAGGGATGTTGCAGGAGTATTTGCCCATGCTGTACCGTCATAGTACATAATATCAAAGTTTTTTGGATTATCTAAAACTACGCCTGTTATATCGTCGATTGTAGTTAATGAATTGATTTTATTTGCAAGTGAATCAATACGTATGTTTTTCCAATTTAAACCGTCATAAGAAATGATATCAAAGTTTTCTGAGTTTGAGACACTAAGATCTGTTAGGTCATCTAGTTCTAACGCAGACTGTCTATTGTTCCATTCGTTAGTTAATGAGTTGTAAACAAGGACATCGCCGTCTTGCAAACCTGCTATGTCAGTATCAAGTAATCCTGCTACTGTGTTAGAAACTTCTCCAGATGCTGCAATAAGTATGCCACCTAACGTGGATCCGTCACCCACATAAAGTGATTTTGTATCTGTAGCATAAATTAATTCGCCTTCTAACGGCGTTATTAGCTGACGTTCTGCATCAGTTCCACGTCTTAAACGTAATGCCATTCTATTACTCCTGAACTCTGTTGTTAAATATATTTATCTAATTCAGGTGATATTATTTTCTTTTTTTTATAAATGATCGCACTTGCGATTTTACATCTTTAACAACTCTTTCCGAGTCAATTTTGAAGTCAACTTTTACAATTGCATCATCATATTCTTCAAAAAAAGCATTCAATGATTCTTCGGCATCATCAAATTCGGGACCTTTAATATCAATTTCCCATACATCACCGTTATCGAAATATACAACCGCAGAATTTAGATATTCAATAGGCACAGCTTTTATTTCTATATCTTCGAAAACTTCTGGCCAATGGTTGATAATTTCTTGCGGGAGCTTATCAGGCACTTTCTGGAGACTTCGCTTTGGATGCTTTTTTCTTAGTAGGCACTAATTCTTCTGCTTGTTCTCTAAGAGCCTTTGCTTCTTTGAATAGTGCATCTGCTTGCGAACGATATTGAGCAGCCAAGTCTTCATTAGATAAAACAGTATCATCAGAAACCTCTGCTACTACGTTAGCAGTTTCACCTGTAGCAGGTTTCGGCGCCAACTCTGCTACTGTAACACCTTCTTGCTCTGCAATAATTTGATTAAGTTCTGCAAGATTAATAACACTTTTGGTAGTAGGAGTCATTTCAATTTGCTTAGTTTCTAGTTTCACCATTTTACCTGTTCTGTGAAAACTTGCAAGCATATTTCTACCATCTGGTAGTGTTGTTCTTGCCATTGCATCAGCTAAATGAGTGCTGTCTTGGCCCGAAGCTGATTCTACTACTTTCATTAGTGCATCGTGATCTTCGGCATTTAGATTTTCTGTTGTAACTATTACGCAATTTTCTGGCTCGTTAGGTACAACTCTGTATGCTACAATTACTTTACGACCGTTCGTAATTAATCTTCCTACATGTTTTAACATTTTATCTCCTTAGGCAGCAGGTGCCTGTTGCTGTTGTGATGCTACAGCAGTTAGGAATGTATCTAGTTTTTGATACGTTTGGCCTACTGCAACCATTTCATTTGGCTTAAATGCGCCACGCTGGCTTGCAACATCAATAATACTTTTTAACGCTTGTAAATCATTTACTGTTAAGTCTGGTGATGTAGAAGCAGGTGCTTCTTGTGTACCTTCGTTAACTGCTTGAGTTTCTACTTCGTCGCTCATACTTTTATCTCCTATATAGTATATATACGTAGTTTATTTAGTTGTACTTTAAATGTGGACAAGCTAACATGAAATAACTCATTTCCTTGTTATCTTCAAATCCAACAGATATACAAATACCTTTTTCTTTTTTAGAATTTACCGTAAGGCGTTTGCCTACGTAAAATCTCTTTTTACAATTTTTATTGATCCATTTTATTAAAGATCCTTCTAGATTATATGTAGAAGGTATATCTACATATTCAAAATGCGGCGGAGCCACATCTAACCTTCTGATCCTTAATACATCTAATGGATTGATAGTTTTATTTTTTATCATGCCGCTTCGTCGTAATGGACACTAGTGCCAAATGGTGATTGCAAATTTTTATCTGCGTTAGAATGAATTACGAAAACAGTTTCACAGTAATCTGGATCACCCCAGCTATCCCAAGCATAACCGTCTGTAAACATAATTAATTTTTTAGGTTGGATATCATTTTCTTTCATATAAGTCCAATTAACCATAAAGTCAGTGCCACCACCACCATACACTTCGTAGTCTGTCAAATCCTCACCACCATCTGCTGTAAAGTCTTGCTCGTTATATACAGCAGTATCAAAACACCACAATTTGATTTTGTAGTCTTTGTACTGATCCATAATACCTTTGACTTCGCTAAGGAATATTTTTGCTTGTGCACTACCAATAGAGCCTGACATATCAATGCATACACATACATCAATTGTTTCGTCAAAGTTCATACCTGGAAGAACTGCTCCAGTATGCCAGCCTTTGCGTGAAGGACGCATAAATGTATAATCACTTTTAATTATTGATTGAATTTGTTGTTGCAGGATTTCTCGCCAATTCATTTTAGGCTCAGTGAGCTCTTGAATCATGCGTTGAACACCTGCTGGAGTATTACCTGCGCCGGCTGCCTGTGCACTAGACAAAACGTTTTCTTTTATTTCGTCTTTGATCTTTTTAAGTTCTTCTTTAGAATACTTTGGTCTTTTGCTACTAGTGCCGTGACCATTTGAGTCTTTATCCTCGCCGTTGTCACCATCAGCTTCCCCATCTGCATCTTCTGAATCAAGATGCTCGTCTAGCATTTCACCTTCTTTGTCTAATTGATCAAGAAGTTCTTGTAACTCTTTTCCAGCTTCTTTAGCTTGCTCAAACAGTTTATCGTAAATTTCTTCTGACGTGTCTGCATCGTATTTAAAGTCTTGAAAGCAGTCTACAATGCTAGGCTTTTCGCCAATACGATCTCTTACAAGTAAGTTATTAACTTTGTAGTCTGCGGCAATATTGTAGAGCATAGGATTACGATCACCGCGACGTTCTAAGTGATCAAAAACCATATGTAATATTTCATGTGCAATAACAAATTCAATTTCTTTGTTTGTCATTGCATTAAAGAACTGGGTGTTGTAGTAAAGGTTACGACCGTCTACTGCGGCAGTAGGTAACCAATCGTCTGCTGCCAGTATTTGCAAACGTGTAGCCATATTACCAAAAAACGGATGCCTAAGTAGCAAACCTACTCGTGCAACAATAATGCGGTCATAAACTTCAACACGCATTTCTTCTAATTGTTCTGGAGTGATATTGGGGTCAGGTTGCCAGTTTTTTAGTTTACTAGCAGTTTTTTCTGTAGACATTTGCAGTACCATTTTACCCTCTACTTTGCTATTTTCTATACATATAGTATAACACTATTTAATAGGATTGTCAACCAGAAAAATAAAGAACGGGCTCAAAAGAACCCGTTCTTTTCAACATTATGCCGCTTGAGCAGCCTTAATGTACTTACCATAACGATCGTGGAACTCATCAAAGCATTCTACTTCGTCAGGGTCAATGGGCAATGCATACTGTGTTAGTGCGAGCTTAATGCCCATTACAACTAGCTCAGTATCAAAATTGTCCATTGCAAATCGCAGGAAGTTGTTAACTTTCTCGTCAAACTTCTTGTCGCCTTTGTTATCAGCTTCTTTCAGTTCGTAGCACAAAGATACAGTTAAGGAATACATAGCACTGATTTCTTGTGACTGTATCTCTTTAACTTTTCCTGCAAGAATATCAGTTGGGTTAGGCATGCTCGACGCAACCTTGCGGTGAGCCATAAATTTGACAGCCAAACCTTCGCCAACTGCACCACTAACTAAATCAGTAGTAGTGTTTTCGTCAATGTCGTCTTCAAGCAATTCGCTTACAAACGACCATGTACGAGGTGTTGCAAAAGAACGTGAAGGGGACTTTGGATCAAAGTCATACAAGTCCTTTTTGCTAAATTGTAAGAAACCTACAACGTCCTGATGTATTTTGTTATCTACAGCCCACTCAAACCAGTCATCAAATGACACAACCATTTCTAAGTGAATAAAGCGGTTAGCCAGCGGAGCAGGCATACGATATGTAACACCCTTATCTGCGTCACGATTGCCTGCCGCAACAATAAGCACATTGTCAGGCAGTTTGTAGGTACCAACCTTACGGTTAAGAATAAGTTGATAAGCCGCTGCCTGTACAGCAGGTGCCGCAGAGTTCATTTCGTCTAAGAAAAGAACAATGTTATCATACTGTGCCGCAAACTCATCTGACGGTAGTTCACTTGGAGGAGCCCAAGCCATTGTACCTGCATTGCTATCAAAAAACGGAATGCCTTTGATATCAGTAGGTTCCCATAGACTCAAACGAACATCGATCAAATGTGAATTTGGAAGTCCATCTGTAATTTGCTTTACAATATCGGACTTACCAATACCTGGAGGTCCCCAAAGGAAGATAGGACGCTTCTTTTTAAGAGCATGTCTAATGCTTGCTTTTGCGCTGTTTGGTGTTACTGTACGAGTTGCAGTATCCATGAAAGTATTCCCTCTTGTGTTATCAGTGCTAATTTCTAACTATGTATATATAATAACATCATTACAGATAAAGTCAACCATTAATTTAAAATAGGAAAATTATTTTTTCTATAGAAATCAACAGTTTGTAAATTATGGTCAAAAATATCTGCCATTTCTCGGTGTATTTCTTTCATTTCTTCTATATTTAATGTGTCAATATAATCTATTAGATCGTAAATTTTTTCTAACCTTTTGAAATGATCTGTTTCTAAATCATAACTTTCGTCCCACCATTTATCGAATGTTTTGAATCCTAATTCTTTCAAATACTGTAGCGTAAAAGGTGGTGCAACTATCACAAAAGGTCTTCTACAACGGATAGGATGTAATGCTTTTTCACTAAAATTTGCTTGTGGTTGTCCAAATCTAGTTTCAGTAATTATACCTACAAAGCAAGAAACAAGCGAATCATAAAAAACAGGATTATATTTTGTTGTCATAGATTTTTTATTTTTAGGATAGTAAACGCTGTGATCGTTCGATACATTAGTTTTAGTTGCCATCTGATCTAAATAGAATTTTTCTTTATTAAGTACTTTGTTACCTTCGTGTAACACACTTAGATATTTTTCTTCTACGTCAATGCCGTCAATTTCTGGTGTTGTGAAATGCCAGCTGTAGTTACCGTCTTTATTTGCCAAATAGCTCATAACAGCATGTCTTGCAAGAGTATATCTCCAATTTGCACACCAAAACTTCTTTGTAATACCTAAGTTGTTTGGCGGTATTCCTTTTTTTGTATTCATAATTGTTTGTAGAAATATGTCAAAACAAAAAATATTTAAATTTTTATATTTGTAACCAAAAAACTGACTAGCATTTCTTTCACATGTGTAGACATTTATAATAATACCCAGTCTTTCTGCAAGGTGTTGTATGACATCAAATTCATGACTATATAATTTATTATGTTCATCTTCGTTATATAATGTTTCTGTATAAAATGATCTATTACACTCTTTTTGTCCATCGACTAATTTATAAGTTGATAAAACTTCAAATAGATATATGTCAAGTCCTGTACTTGAAAGTTTTTTTAGCTTACTATGTGATAACAAATCATCTAAATTTAATTTGTTATGTGCTGTAGAAATGATATATGGACCTTTACTTGGCAATGATAATTTTGCTGTCCTACCTAACAGCTTATTGTTTGACCTCATTTTAAAAGGAAAGTTAAAATAATATACCTTATCCATAAAATTAGGCATCATTTAGTCCCTGTTATTTGTAGAGTGTATCTCGGCAATATTCCTATATTACTTGCAGCGTGAGGAGTATCTCCGCTCCATAAGTAGTAATCTCCTGCACACCAATTTACAACTCCTATATTATCAATTTCAAAATAATGTCCGGATTGCCAATCTTCTAAAAAAACAATTGCTCTATAAACTTCATCACGATACAGATTAAATATACGACAGTAAGTTTCAAAGTGATCTGAGTGTACAGGCATAATTTCTAGTGTACACATTTTATAAAATACAAATCCTGGATTTTTAAGTTTTAGTTTATTTGATATATTGTATACCCACTCTGGCATTTGATTTTCTTGATTTGATTGACTGTACATTACTCCCGAAAAAGAGTCATGAGTATATCCTTGGCTACGCCATTCCTGTATTTCTGAATCTTTAATCGGCTGCCTAACATAAGGAAATGATTTATAAGCATCACTCCAATTTGCAGATATATGTCCTTTAGTGTATGTCACGCTCTAAATCCAATGTTACACAATGAAATCCACCGCCTAGTGTTCTTTGATGACGCATAGGAAGCATTGCACATTCTATATTATATTTTTCTAATTCTTTCCTAAGTGTGTGCTGATTTTCCTCTAACACAACTAAATTAGGATTTATGCTAAACAAGTTCATGTTTATCCATTTACTTGCATTACAGTAATCTGGAAAATGTCCTATGTCAGTAGGCTCCGGGCACCAAATTGCTTCCCATTTACTGAAAGGTAACGGAAGCTGATCTTTTGATTTTATTCTTTCAGGATTTAATAGCATTAAGCCATCTCTCAAAAACGCAATAGTACTATCTATATGAATATAGCTGTATATACCTTCTAGTGTATGGACATGTACATCTGAATGTTCTCTATTAAGCCATTCTTGTAACATTTGTGCACCTGCTTTGTTGCCTGTATTACTAACCAGGTACAAAAGATCGTTGTTTGCACGGATAATATTTGCAGCGTCAAACATAGGATGTTTTTCTGTAAGAGCCAATTGATCAGGATTACCTATACACAGTTCATTGTACATATCTTCGTCATAGGTTCCATACTTGTGTATTGATATAGGAGCAGCAGCAGGTAAAAGATATCGCCATTCGTTCTTACGTGCTTCGAGAGACATTGGAGCAGCAAGCCTTCTGTCACCGTATGCAAATACTGTATCTCTAGGACAGTAATTATAATATTCAACTTCTTGTGTAACAGTTGGGCGGACAACTTTGATGTTTAAATTTTTTAAAAAACTTGATAATATTTCTAAATCTTCATTTGCTTCTTGTATGACTTGGTTAGGATAATTGCCTATTTTTATATTAGACACATCCTTTTTGTCTGCATAATTTACAGTGCGTAAACTTTTTGACATTGTAGGAATTTTTGCTCCATCTGCTACTCCTACAACAACTGTTTTCAATTGATCCCATTCGTTATATACGCTCATTCTTTAGATTGCCTTTTCATCGCTTTGACTAACCCATACTTTCTAAGATCACCACTAAACAATGTAAGTTCAACAGCCTTTTTTTCATTTGTTACACTAATACTTCTATTAGTGAGATAATAAGGACAGTCTATGAATTGATCTAAAAAAATAATTACTTGTGTAGTAAGTGGCATTTCTTTTGGATAAGGGATATCATATATAGCAAGATCGATTTTTTTTAATACATTGAAACCTTCTTCTGTAAGACGTAAACCACCTTTGCCTTTATTTCTTGTGTTTTGCCACCAGAGGGGCATATACGTTTTTATATTTGCTTCACTAGTAGATTGTCCTAGTTCTTTCAAAAATATTTTTGTATATGCTTCTTTCCAACTCATTCTTCAACTTTTTCACCTGTTGTGAGTTTGTAAACAACAAATTCGTCTGTGTTGAACATGTCATTTAATTTTTTAGCTAGATTATGTGCATGCCCAGGATTTGAAAAACTAGTCTTTTTATATTTTGGACCAGGATAATTTGTAAGAGCATTAGAGCTTTTTAAATTGAAGGGTGCATCTTGATAAAATACAGCCCAAATGGCTTCTGCTTGTAAAACTTGTTCGCTTCTATATGTTTTACTGTTTACCTTCTCAAGAAGAATATTTGGCTTTGGTCTACTCATATATACGTATCCTATTAACTACGTATATATTTATCTCTTTTAGAGTTATATGAGCAGTTTATTCAAAACCACTGCCGTCCATTGTAATGTTAATTACTTCATCTGAGTTAGTATTTGATTCGGAAACAAGTTTTTCTAGATCGCCTTGTAGTCTACTCATTACAATACCAATAGTAAAAGCAAGATTTTTAGCTGTGTTTATATCCAGCTTAACTTCTTTGGCTCTACTATTTTCAGCACTTTTCACTTGTGTAATAAACTGTTGTAGTGGAATAGTGTTTAAAGGTTCAACGGTTGGCAAGGCTAAGCTCCTGACGCATTTCAATTTCAGTCTTAAAAGGACCTTTGTAATCGTAACGTTCTACTGTAATTTGTTTAGGACAAAAACTTTTAACCCAACCCTTGTCAAATTTAATAATATAATATCCTGCACAATAGTTGCTTTTAGATTTTTCGCTTTTGGTAAACAACGGCAATTTACGTTTTACATCATACATAGAATTGTATGGACATACACTTGTAGGGAAACCATGAACAATATATTCAACTTCTTTCTGTGTTTCTTCTTTTTCAATGCCTACAAAAATTATATCACTGCCAAACTTTTTTGACATCTGCCGTTTGTTGTTAAAGAAGCAGGTTCCAGATGGCTCTGAAAACATGTAACGTTCATCATCCCAGCTTAGTGTTCCTAAACGTGTGCCTTCGTCTTCTACGATCCAAAATTTATCTTTTAGAATTGTTTTTGCTTTTATAGTCATTTAGGGTACCTCGCTTGTAATGGTTCTGCAAAAGATGCTGCCTGGTCTGCAATACGTTGCATATCCCACTTAGCACAAAATTTCATAAGACGCATACCTACTTGTGATATATTCTTTGGTTCTACTTCTGCAATAGTAGTATTAATTATCTCTCTAATATCTGCAGGTTGCGCAGTCAAATCACATAGTGTTACATTGCGGTTGTAGTCGTCCAGAACACGGTGCTCAATATCATTATGATCAACCCAACGCTGTAGCATAAGATTATTCCAATTAAAACCTTTTGTATCTTTGTCTTCAAATGCTTCAAGTAATCCTACCTTGTTTTTTGTACCTTTCTTGCGAACGCCTGGATATGCACTAAACACATTATCACTTGTATCACCACGCATACATTTCTCAAATAGCATCCACTGCGGGTTAGGTGCACCTTTAGGCTCTTTAGTTTTCTTGTCAATTACTTCTTTGCCTTTGTCATCAAAGTAACCTTCATGTGTAATTGTAGTATTACTCACACCGTTGTATTGTTTTACGTTAGGTGCAATAAGTTGTGCAAAGTCGCCGTCAGTAGAAATGATAACGTGATTGTCATTGGGATGTGCTTGTACCCAACCTGCAATAAGATCGTCTGCTTCTAGTTGCGGATGACGTATCATTGTACAGTTAGTCTTTTCGCCGATGAAATCTTTAAACTCGTCAAAGATTTGCCAAAACACAGTATCTTCTTCTTGCTGTGCAGGAGTCATTGCATCACGAGTTTCTTGACGATTGCGCTTGTATGGCTCGTAATAATCTTTACGCCAACTGCGGCCTTCTAAACAAAACACAACATGATCTGCGTTAAAGTCTGTCCAAGCTTTTTTTACACTGTTAAGAGTAATGTGTAGTGCCATACCTACTTTAGTATCTAAGTCGCCACGTACTACGTGTCGTGCTCTAAAGAAAGTATTAGCAGTATCAACTAGTACATAAGTTGCCATTTAGTTCCTCGTCTATATAACGTTTCAATTCATGGTCTCCAACATTTTCAGGTATCTCATTTTTATAAAATAAGCGATAACTGTCACTGCCGTATTTCCCAATTCCATATAACATTGTAGCATCTTCCTCGTCCCATGTCAAGAAATCTTTTGTCATACGTTTCAAACGGTTATAACGAATATTCAACATACCTAGTGGTTGAATAATATTTTTTATAGTTTTTTCTGTTGTGTTTAAAAAATGTACAGGTGTTGGAGCCACGCTGAACAAGACTGGTAAAACTCTTTTTACTTGTTTACGATTTGTTTGATTCAAACAAATCACTCCTACCATATGCTGCCATTTTGACTCTACTTGTTGTTGTACCATTAAGTCATCGAGCATATTCATTCTCTTCCGTTATATTCTTCAATATATCTTCGTTTATAAAAGGTATACACAATCCGTTTTCGTCTTCTCTGTGTAAAACGATATCAAATGCTATGCTTACTCTTGGTTCGTCTTGCGTATGCTCTGTTGTACAGTGTTCTAAATATGTTGGAAAAAGTGTCACATTGCCCATTTTGTTAGGATCGGGATATACAACTTGATTATCATATGGACTAACATATAAAGTATAACTATCATAATCCTTAAGATGCATATTTCCGCTTATATATGTATCTGCGGTTGCGCCATGATGATGTGGTTTTATTTTATCACCTTTTTCTAAAATATTAAACCATCCTATAATATTACAATTTCTTACCGCTGCACCTTTTTTAGTTACAAAATCTAGATACAACGCTTGTAAATAATTATATAGGGTTTGTAAAGATTCACACTGATCGCGATAGTTAAATAAATTGTAAGAGCCTAACCTAGCAGTAATTGTACTATCTGCTAATCCTGTATCTCCTACAGGATTCACAGGGTATTTCAAAAATTCGTCTTTATTATCTAATAGCCAGTCATGTATAACTCCGCATTCTTGGAAATTAAATAATTCATTATACATAGGAATATGCCATGTAGGTGCAAATTCATTTGTAGGATGCTTGCTACTAAAATATTTCAACATTAAGAAACCTCACTCTTTCCTTTGTCTAATGGTACAACATTGATGTATCCTGCTCCCCTATCGGTATCCATACCTTCTTCTTGCAACATATTATACACAATGTCACGGAACCAACGATCTACAATTTCTTCTTCTGGATCATTTTCAACACCATAACCTGCTTCAATAAGTTGTAGAATAAAGTATTTGTTCCAGTCTAGCTCAAAGAATCCGTTGCGAACATTGTCTTCGTTTACTTTAACATCAAGTACATTTACCCAAGGCTCTTTGCGTCTAGTAGCATATTCCTTAGGATCTTTCTTTTTAAGAAGAGCCATTTCCTGCTCTTCTAGTTCTTTTTCTCTCTTACTGATACCAGTAATATCTTTTATAAATTTTTTCATATTAAACCTTTTTCTCTTAACCTATTTGCAAGATCTTCAGGATTTTCAACATCTTTTTTTGCATTTATAGGAGCAGTCATAGCACGTTCATGCTGCTCATTTTTATATTTTTGTTTAGGTGCCCCAGGCATTTCCGAATAAGCTGATGTGTAATCTTGGTGTGAAACGCCATCCTCTCGCCATACATTCGTTCGCCACCTCTTGTACGTTAAGCGTATACTCTTCAGAACGTCCTCCAAGCGGCATAAGATATACTGGACACTCGATGCCGTTTTTGCGATATGCATCAACAGCCCTACCGGCTTCATCAATATCTGTACTGTCAGCAACAACAAATTTGAGATAGACTGAAGAATTCCGAAGACTAAAATAATCACTAACAACAGCAGGTCGGATAGCGTCCTCCCAAGATTCTCCACTAACGGAGAGCTTAGGCGAACATGAGAAAGTCCATTTAATTCTGCTCGTAGCATTGATATAGTTTCTAAGATCGTCGTGTAAAAATTGTGTGCTATTTGTTTCAAACGTGACATTTTTTAAGTCCTTCATTTTAGGATGTTCAAACAACTCTACATAAAGTCGTTGCCAAGCAAGTAATGGCTCACCGCCTGTAAGAATTAGATGTATATCTTGCCCGTTGTCTTGTGTCCATTTGCCTTCTGGCAGCAAACTAATCAAATGATCTACAACTTCGTCTACTTCTGCTAGTTTGTTGAAGTCTTTAAATTCTGGATAGATACTTGCATATGTGTCACAGCCTGTATGAATAATGGGCAAGTCTTCAAACTTTTCTGTTGTATTATGCACATCCTTTGCAATTAGTTCTGCAACTTCAGGATTGTGTCTGATTTTATTTTGTGTTTTTACTGCACGACTAGGTTCATCTCTTCCTAGTCCAAAGTTCATACAGCGGAAGTTACAACCAAATGTGCGCAAGAATACACTAGGTACTCCTACAAATTTGCCTTCGCCTTGCACACTATAGAATGCTTCTGAATATCTTAGTTTCATAATGGCAGCCTTCCTGTATACAATTCAATTCCTAAACCTATCATGCCCATTATAAACACTGCTATAATAAACACTTGTGCCATGCGCACTGCAATATAATCACCCATTAGCAACTAAACTCCTGCTGTAGTTTAATATTGTCAAAGAATTCTTTCTTTGTACCTGCATCATCCTTAAATGCACCTTTTAGTACAGTTGTCTGTGTAAGTGAACTATGTGCCATAATGCCACGATTCTCACAGCAACCATGTGTTGCTTGAATGTATACACCTAAATGTTCTGCACCTGTTGCCTTTGCAATCTCACGTGCAATATCATTTGCAAGTTCTTCTTGTAGCGTACCACGGCGAGCGCACCACTGTGCAATACGTGTGTATTTAGATAAGCCAATCAATTTGTCTGCGGCAATAATACCAATGTATGCTACACCGCCTACTGGTTGATGATGGTGACTACACATACTTTTTAGTTCTGAACGAACAACTAGCATACCTTCGTAGCGTTCGTCTGAGTCATTTGGAAATGCTGTTGCACTTGGAATAGGATCATAACGTCCTGACATGATCTCATTAAAGTACATCTTAGCAAGACGTCTTGCTGTACCTTGTGAGTTAGGATCATTGTGTCGATCAATTACTAGTGCATCAAGCACACTTTCAAATGCTACTGTAGCATCATCAATAAGTTGTTCTTTATCGCCCTTTTGTAGGACTTCTGAAATATTGTCGCCTGCCCAATAGCGAATGTTTGCATCTTGCAAACGGGCTTTAATCTGTTCTGCTTTGCTCATTTAGTTCTCCGAGTTATCGACGTGGATGTCGTATATCATGGTACAAGACATAATAGTATTGTACCATGTATTTAGGTTTATGTCAAGTATTTTATGCAAAATACTTGTCTAACATATCTAATCTATCATTTGCAGCAGCCATACTATCTAGCTCTTTTTGTATAGTTTCAATAATATCAGAGTGCTCTCCAATACCAACTACTTTCTGCATATAAACTTCAATATTAGTTTTATGCAACTCTAACTCTGCTTCAGCATGTTTACGAGCTGCGGTTATCATTTGCTCACGCAATTCCATATCCTTTCCTATAATTTCCTTTGCCCGGAATAACATTTCTAACTCCTCCTACGGGATCCGGACAATCATTATCCCGTCTGAAGATTAAGTGAACGTGTGGATACATGCAAGTCTGTCCTGCACTATCTCCCATATTTAGGCCAACATTAAATCCAGTAATATCATTATTTGATGAATAAACATTGTCGTCGCCCATTGTAACTGCAAACTTAAAACATTTCATTACGTTATCAATGGTATTTGTTTTTGGCACAATTAACATGTGTCCTTCAGTCACTGGAAACTTATCTTTAAATACAACAAAATCTGTAGTCGTTAATTCAACGTCAGTCCAAGGAGCTCTACCTTCTTTTTGTGCTGCTTCTAAAGTATCAGTTCGCATATTGTTTTCCTTATTTTTATAATAGTAACATAAGTTAACCTAAAAGTCAAGCATAAATACTTTATGAATGATGCATATCGTGTAGCATTTTATGATGTAGTAAAAGAAACGCAAGCTACTTCAGGTTATAATTTACCTGAACACTTAGAGGCTTACGTTGTAATGCTTTTGGCACATCACATTGACCGTCCTGACTTTTTACCTGAAGATTCATTTGCACAAGCATATTTAAAACTGAACCGTCCTGCCGATTATACTGCTAAGGAACTTGGCGACACTTGTTTGTTTGTTACAGGTGTATTTCCTACTTATGGTAGTAAACACGGTATTAATCGTCGATACTATCAAGATATAGGTATAGGATCATATGAAATGGTAGCAGAGGTTATGCACAAAGATTTGTTTTCACAACTTGCTACACATTTTGATTTCCTAAGTAATTTTATTGAAATAACTACGCATTCTGCCAAACAGAAGCATAGTAACCTTTTCCATTAGTATCGCCACCTTCGTTGTCTATTTCTACACCGTCGTAAACAATCGAAGTAATAGTCTCTTCACCGTTATCATATTCGCTCAGATGAAACTCTAGTTTCTTAGGATCAAACTCTCCAACAGTTTCGATTACACCTTCAAAGAATGTACCTTTTTCACTAGAATACATTTGTGCAATATAATCCACATCCTCACCGGCATAGCATTCTTGTGAATCGTATAGTTCAACTTCCCAGTCAGTTTCGTCGCCTATTTCGTCACACAGTTCTTGAACACCCTTACGAGACATAACTTCACGAACAAAAGGAGCATTGTATTCAGCATTCTCAACTTCGTCGATGTCCATGTATGCACTACCAAACTCTGCACCATATTGATGTTCGTATTCTGTAGGTGCCTCATACCAGGATGACTTGTAATCATCTTTGCCGTAACTAGTTAAAAAGTCTGCTTCAGTTGGAACACTATCAATGTTTTCAAACTCGCATTCGTCCGTACTGTCGTCTACCATATAGGTAACAAAATCACTGTCACCGTGTTCTTCGCAAACTTGTGACCAAAAGTCGTGTGCTTCTTTCGTAATACTCATGTATGCTGCTTCACCACCATAGCCTGAGATATGTATACGATAATATCTTGGACCTTTAATTGTTTCTACTAACTCCTGATTTTCTTCACTGGTATAAGTCATTATTTTATTCCTAGTTCTTTTTTAAGTTTTACTACCTGTCGTCTTCGTGCATGTATTTCTGCTTGAAGTCCTGAGATTAAATTACCCTTTGCTTTATTTTCGTGTGCTTCTTTGAGATCAGCAATCTTACGATTAATACTGTCTTCTAAGCCTGCCAAGTATCGTAATCTATCTTCTCGTTTTGCGTTATCCATTTACGTTCTCCCAAGGGTAAACTAACCAAACATCTTCTTCTGCTTTGTTAACTTCATGTACACTATAATCTACCTTGCCATCGAAGTCACTAGACAAGTTGTCTGTAATAGTAGCAAAGCGAACATTACTGTGCCATACAGTATTCCAACTTTCTGAATTTGGTAAACAACTAGATTTCCAATCTTCTTTTATCCAGTTGAACGTAGCACCAGTGTCGTTAATATCATCAACAATCAAAATGTTTTTACGTCTACTAATATCCCAACGGCTTTTATACGTTTCTTGATCATCTAGAGGAACATAGCCAAAAGCATCTTCTGCCATCCAACAGTTGCTTTCACTTGCTTCACCGTCGTAGTTATCACGTAAACTTACCTTTAATGCTTCGCCACGTACACCTAACATATTACTAAGGATAGTAGCAGGAATGTTGCCGCCTCGTGTAATACCTACAATGTAGTCAGGCCGCCAGTTGTCTTTATACATCTGTAATACAATATTTGTGCAAGCACGTTCAATGTCTGCCCAATCATAATAATGCTTTTTAATTTTCATATTTTTCTTTTAGGTACTGTTCGTGTTGCACCCATTCTCCTTTGCGTAAAAAACCCCAGTCTCTTAATTTAGGACCTGGGATGAATATAGTCCATACATCAACGCCAGGTTCAAGCTCAACACGATGAAGGCTATGACAGCCGGCAAACCGTATCGTGCCTGCGCTACGCCAAAATCTACCATTCGGCGTGTGTTCCCAATAACCACCTTTAATGATAAAAGTGATAAAAGGCCAAGGATGGTCATGTAAATCATCTAAATCTCCTTTATGAAAATTATGTAAAAATATGTTGAAAGGAAACCATTTCCTATCTTTTAAGAACAAATAGTAACGTGTTAGATACGGCTCGTTTTCGTGCCTGTCCATAATTACTCTTTTGCGGCCTATTTTTTCTAAAAGTTGTAAAAATTTAAAACGGAATGTCTTCGTCATCTTCATGATTACCTTTGAAATCTTGATCTACCATTTTATAGATAGTTTTAAAATTTTCATATGCTTTTTCAAGTGCAGGATAATGCATACACATTTTTTTGAGCTTTTCCGGAGAGGGCATATGGTCTTCAAATTCAACTTTATTGAAAGTTATATTTGTCAAACCGTCAATAGTGCTATCTAATGATATTGTATCGTTAAGTGTGAATGTGCCATCGTTAATATCTACAACAAATGTATTATCTGCACTAGAAGTATACATTGAATCTTTGTAAACTAAATTATCAAGGTCTATAGTTTCTACCATCAAGTCAGATAGTGTGATAGAATCTGAACCAGTAAGAGTTACAATGTCAACATCTGTATCATTATCTTTTGATTGTGTCATATAGTACTGCTCCACTGAAGAATTCTTTGTTTAGTTTAGTGCGTTGCTTGTCTAATGCTACAAGAAAATCTTCATAGTTTTCCATATATTCTCTAATTTGTGAAACTACCTCTCCACGGTGTTTGCGATAGCTTGCAAAGTCTTCAGTCCATACACTAGGATATTTAAATTCAGACAGTGCCATTTCACTGTAGCTCAGTCTATCAGGTACCATAGGAATAGCATCTACTAATGCACCTTCATACCAGCTAATACCAAGTGTTTCTTGTAAGTTAGAAGAGAACACCATCTTAGCTTCGCCTAGCAAGTTGTGATACTCATTCTTAGTAAGCTCACGTTCTTGACAAACTACAAACTCGTATTCAGGAAGTTGTTCTGCTAGATCACGGAAAATATCAACTTGCTTCTCAGGAGCAATACGATGTGGAAAGAGAATAAGATTACGCTTTTCCATACCTTTGTAACTATCTAAACTGTTCTTTAGATACTCCATAGGCCAGCCTACACGATGAGTTTTATCATCATCTATATCTAAACTTTCAGCAAATAGATCTATATGAAAGTCAGTTGCATAAAAATTATCATCATAACATTCATACATAGATTGTTCTGCATGACGTACCCAAGGCTTATCGCCAATTAGCCTACCAAGGAAATCATGAGGATCATAAGAACCAGCATGCCAAAGACCACCGACTCTAATGTCGACCCCAAGGAGCTCAGCCATGTAGCGCAACTGGATAACAGTTGGGTTCCACGCATCCGTATATAGGAAATAATCTCCATCATTCACTTCACCTTTACAAAACATTTCACCAATCTGTTCAAGTTGTTTTGACTTGTACACGTTAGTTCCGCCAAAATTAAGAAATGCCCCAGGCGTAGTTGCTTGAGGCGTTTCTCCACCGCTAATAACCTTTACATTTTGATTTGTAGCTCGTTGAAGCTGTAATGGAAGATGATCCTTCCATTGCTTAGTGTAACGTGTATCTACAGCCTCAATGTCTACAATGTAAATAGTCATTATCTTTTACCGCTATAATTTTTTCTTGTTTGATTGCGGTTTTTCATACGCAAGTAATTTTGATATTTTTGATAAGCCTGCCAGTTTTGGTCATGCTTGTTATACAAAGCCTTTTCATTAAAGACTTTGCCTTCGAAACGACAATAATCACGATAAGCATCTAAGTCGTTAAAAACTTTAGTATACGCTGCACGATTGAATTCGATTGCCATAATGTATTTTTCCTTTAATTATTGTTTAGGATAAAAGATTGAACAGCCATTTTCATTATCTTCAGCTACGCTGATCTCTACAAAGCGGCCGGGATACTTTGCAGCGATTTCTTGATACAAGTCATCTGCAATCATCTCACATGACTTGTGATTTAACTCTAGTACGCCTTCAACGTCATAGAGTCGTTGCATCCAGCGTTTAAACTGAATGAATTCAATATCGCGATCGTTATGAAATACTTCAATACGAACACGAAAGTGAAAGATATGACGATGTGGAATACCAAGGAATGATACGTCATCCCAATCGCCAGTTGCTAATTTAGGGTCAGTGTCTGCACCTGGGTACATATGTACACCTTCTTTTGTAAAGGTTACCCAAATGCTTCGTTGAGCTTCGGTTATTGCGTTGTTAATATTATCGTTCATTTGTTCTTCTTTCAATCTACGACCCATATAGTCCCAATATGATTCACGTTGTTGCATAGTACTAATATACTTTCTTTATAAAGGTTTGTCAAGAGCATATTCACTCCAATCTGTAAACTTTTGATCGTCCATTAGATTGTGCAGTCTGTGACACCATACACCTGGATTGGTTGCACGAAAGTCCTTGTCATCAATCTTTAACATAGTATTGTAACCAAATTGTTTAATGTAGGGAATAGGAATACGCAGTTGCGGAATAAACAGATCTGTTTCAACCAGTCCAGTTTCTAATAGTGCTTCTGCATGATCGAGCGGCACATCAAGTGTACAAGGAATACCTTTGTCAAGAAAATACATTATCATATCTTCCCATTCGTCCCATGTGTCTGCATCTTCTGGAAAGTTTGTACCTGGACTAAATGAATGATTAGCACCAAAGAAAATATGTTCACATTCTTGTGTTGCAAAATGTTCAAACACTGTTTCAATATTTTGAACACCAGTTACAAATAGTGTTTTCTTTCCATAAACAGGTGTACGTTCTACTTCAATTCCAGTAAAGAACATAACATCGTCATGTTCGCCTGTGTCATAGTCTCTTTTCATTCTAATCCTAATTGTACAAGTTTAGAGTTAAGTTTATGAATTTCGTCTTTTAGATAAAGTTTCATAGTTTTCATTCTACGAACTTCTTCTGATATAGTAATATTATTATATAATATTTCTATGTCACTGTCAAGTTTTCTGTGTCTTTTTTCTAGTTCAACTATACGGTTACGAATTTTGTCTTCTTCTGAATCATAATTGCTCATCCACTAGTTCCTCCAACTTAGTTTCATCTAAGATGTCTTCTTCTTGTTCAACAACTTCTTCTACTTCAAATAATGCATTAAAAAATGTATTAGCATTTACAGTCTTTTTGCCAATTGCACCTCTAGTACCAGGTATAGCCATCCAAAATTTAGAGTATTCATCTATTTTTTGTAAGGCTTCGTCTTTATCTGTAATTGCAAAAATTTCATTTACAACATCTCTAAACAGAATTCTATCAAACTTTTCGTCTACTAACATTTTAGGAATCACACCGTTGTCGTATTGTCTGTTTGCTTCTTGTACAGCGTTTACATGACTCCATACGTTATGACCCATTTGTATAGCATAACTAAATGAGTCCCAGCTAGTCTTTCCTTCTTTACCTATCTTATTTAGGTCTCCAGGAGCATAAGTGCAAACGTCTGATACTTTGAGTTCGGCAGTAATCGGTGAGTCTTCAAAGTTTTTAAATATCCCATCTGATATAACAGTGTCTCTAAACAAGCGTTGATCTGTAGCATATTTTTTATCGTCAACTGACGGCACCATACGATACGTCCATTTGCTTCTGTCCTCAGTTTCGTTCTGAATGTAGATCTGTCCATTCGCGGTTGCCAAGAAAGGACTAGCACAGTCAAAAGTAATAGTAAAGTTTTCATTATAGTTTTTCCGCACAGCACGTTGAATGTCAGTAAGCAAACAAGCCCACTCTAGTTTAGATGTACCTAGAAAGTGCATTATATCATGCACACCTTTTTCAAGCAAACCGTCAAAGTGCAGTGTTACAAGTCTTTTTAGTACCAAGTGTACATCGCACATGTTCTGACCACCCATTGCCCAACCATTAAAATGGTTGTCTGGATACTTTGCAGGATCACAAAAATCTTTCATCTGTGAATACCAGTCATCTGCTTCGTCGTGTGTTTCGCCTTGTAGAACGTTTAAGAACTTACAGTTGCCGTTACGATGCTTCATCCAATATTCGTTATTATACTTAGAAGCATTAACAGCATCTTGATATGTACTAATACCGGTCTTTTCTCTACCTGCTGGCGAGCGACAAACCCATGCTGGAATATCAAGGATCATACCGTAGTCCATATATGCATCCATCCAACGGAGAACACCGTCACGCTTTTGCTGTGCCGCATCAAGTCTTGCTTGATATTGTTTAGCATGATTAATTTTAGTTGTCTTAGGATTACCGTTTTTATCAAGTTTAGGATTGCCATGTTCGTCTAGTTGTTCAACTATTTCAATACCTTTTGCAACAGCTTCTGCCATACGAGCAGCAACTTCAGGACCATTAGGGTCACGCCATTCGCCTTCCCAAACACCTTTACCAATTTGGAAACCACCTGAGTCGCCAAGTATCCAACTATTTTCTCTATCTCTATTACGTACCATATCTTCTTTAGGAACATCTTTAGTTGTATCTAAATCAGCGTGTCCTGCTGAATATAGAGTCCACTGGTACTGGAATTGACCTTCTTGTTTGTTAAGATAGTTTAAACTCTCTACACCGTGTGTAAAGTTAGATGGAATACGTGACTTATCTACATATTCGTCATAACGCTGTTTGCCTACGTAAGTGGCATAGAAGCCACTTAGTGCCGGGAGAAACCTTGCGTAATCATTCTGTGTTGCAGTTAAGTCTTTTTGCATTACTTACTCTGTGCTGGAAGTATATAATCGTATTTTGCCATTCCTGAATCAACTGTAATCATCATAGCGCCTTGGTCCGAAATGCTCATAGTCAAATCGCCATCTAAATTTAAGATGCTTTGTACTTGTGCAACAGGCCAACTCCAAGTGTGCTGTAAAGAACCCTCTACATCGTGTTGGAAAACAAACTCGCCTGCGTGTGTGCTTGCATCACCAAAGCTAAAAACAAGATTACCATCAACAGTTTTAACATTAAATGTTGGTTCTTCTGAATGTGCAGCACTCATAAGCTTCATACGTGCAATTGCAGCTACACTAGGCTGTAGAGTAACATTCCAACTTGCACCTTTAAACTTAACGGTCTTAAGTTTTTCTTCAATAATTGCTTTGTTCATAAAGCGGTAATCGTTCTGGAAGTCACCAGTTGCATTTTCAAAGTGAATGTGTGTTGGAACTGTTTCGCCATTGCGTTCTGCTTGTACAACTTCAATTTTAGCATTGTCTTTGTACTCAGGGTTTTTCAAATGTAGCGCAAGTTTGTCTAAGTTTGGCATACCAAAAGTGCCTTCTGCCACTTTATGACCTGAAGTTGCGCTTAGAATTACGCTACGATCATCTGCCATTGAGTCGATTGTTGTTTCGTCCTCGCCTGTAACTTTAACTAGACTTAGAAAACCAAGTGCATGTGTATGTGCAACAACGTCTTGTAAGATATCTTTCATTATACTGTTTCTCCATTGAATAAATCTATTATATTATCATTACCTTCTTTTGTCAAGAAGTTTTGTATTTCGTATTTAGGTTTAAACCCAAGTGCTTTCATTTTCTCCATGTTTGCACAAGTCCATTCTCTTTCTCCTGGAGTATTTAGGCGAACAGGAAGTTTAGGCGCCAAGTCTTGAACACGCACTGGACGCCCTGTACCAATGTCAACAACACCATTGACATGTGGTGCATTTATGAGTATTTCAATTGCATCTAGCATATCTTCTAAATGAATGAAATCTCTATAGTGCTTTGTTGTATATTCTAATGTACCGTTACGTAGTTTATTAAAGAACATATTCTTTCTAGGACAATTATCTGAGTACACAGTGTGGAAACGCATTCCTAACATTGTTCCTGCGTTATATCTTTCTGCAAGTTCTTCTAAAATATATTTAGAAGCTGCATAAGGATTTAAATCTGGTTCATAAGCACTTGAACTACTTGCATAAAGTATCCTTGTACCTTCATAATGTTCAAATAGTCTACGGCTTGCTTCAACATTATTCAACCAATATCCTGCAGGATCTTTAATACTTTCACGAACACCGCTTTTGCCAGCAAGGTGAATAATTAAATCAAATTTTTCATTAAACTCACATGTTAATAAATCTTGAGTATTGTTAAGTTTGTCCCTATCCCAACCATCTTTTAAGTCTATACCTACAACACTATAGTTTTTTGTAAGACGTGTAAGCAGATTGCTTCCTATGTATCCTCTATGACCTGTCAGCAAAATTTTCATTAAGTATCCTCCATGTGTCCTTCCAGTGTTTCACATGATAATTGCAACCTTTTTTATTTGCGTTAGCTAAAGGTTGATCATTACCACCTAACTGCATTGCGTCACCAAAAAATATTAATGTATCATTACTGTCAAAATCATTTACTATTTGACTTTTATCAAAGCCCTTTGGCGAAATGTCAATACCTGTTTCTCCACCTACCTTTGCTTCTAAGTATGGAAACATAATATTGAAACTGTGAGCAATTTTATATCGTTCAGCCTTTTTTGTATCATAACGTACATACTGTGCACGTTGTTCTTTGTCTGCACCTCTGCCAACAACACTAAAATTTACCATTCCTGGGCGATGTTCAAAATGTTGTCCTGTACGCAACGGAAATTCACTTTCAGTTAAACATTGGGCAAGGAATGTGTGAGGTGTTTCTTCTAATATCCATTCATTTTGATGTACATTTGTGTCTTGCTCCCAAACATCGTTTCCGTTGCAATTATAAACTCTCACAGCAAGATTGTAAATAGACAAACCTACTTGTTCAACAGTTTTCATTTTATCAGAACCTGTAACCAAATAACATGAATTATGGCTGGCAAAGTTCTCAAACCATGCAGCAAAGTCTTTATCTATTTTTCCTCTGCTAGGAGTCAGTGTTCCGTCTACATCAAAAACAAATTTATTCATTTACACAAATTGCCTTTTCATCTTGATCAAATGTTGCTTCTAACACAGCTTGGTTTATTAGACACTGTTTTTGTGAATCATACCTGTTGAATTCTGTGACTTTGTATTCATTATACTCAGGTATAAAACTTAGTACAAATAGAATCCACATTAGGTGTCTTTCTCTTCTTTTTGTTTTTTGCGTTTAGTATAAAAGCCACCTTTGAATTCAATATCTTCTGTTCTTTTACCACTTACACCTACTGTAATTTTTCCACCATTTTTTATATATTCATCTACTAACTTTTGTTCTTCGTCAGTTAATGATCGACTCACAGGATTCATACTCATTTACTTTCTCTTTCTGCTACTCGCTTACGCAAGTCGCTACTGCTGAAGCGGTGATCTCGTTTGTTAAAGTGTAGCTGGATACCCCGCTTCTTGCAAATATCCTTGCCAGTAAAATCCTTTTCTCTATACTCTTCACCTAATATTCTAACATCAATATGATACATTGTCAAGATATCTTCTAGGTCTTTTTCAGATGTATATGGAATTATTTCATCTACGTATGCAACTGCTTTGAGTTGTGTGTAACGTTCTACTACAGTTTGTATAGGAGAATTCTTTTCAGGCCTGTCTACGTTAGGATCTACTTGTAATCCGCATATTAAGTAATCACATTGTTCTTTTGCTTCACGCAACATTTGTACGTGTCCTGCGTGAAGTAAGTCAAATGTTGAACAAGTAAATCCTACCTTCATCCTAGCTGCTCCCTTAGTTCTTCAAGAAGTTCTAATAGCTTTTGCATTAGTTCTTCGTCTTGTGTTTTTTCTGTATCAAATTCTACTTCTACTTTTATTTTCATTGTGTTAGTCCTTGAACCAAATTCATAGCAACTGCTGTGCCGCTAATACTTGATCCTATCATAATTGCTCTATCGCTCCAGCTCATTCCTACAAAGATCCATCCTATTGAACTGAGAATGTATGCTATTTGTCCATACATTGTGAATCCTGCACTAATTGAAAATACACCTATCACAGCAAGTACCATACTTGCCCATTTTACATACCAGTCTACTGTGCCAGTAGGTGTTGTAGGTGTTAGATCTTCAACTTCGTGTTGTAGTTCTGCAAGCTCTTGTTTAAGACGTTTACGTTCTTTTGACAGTTCTGCTGCAAGTTGAGACGCACGATTTTCTCTAGATGCTTCTTTGTACTCGTCTTTTACCATTTGTTCGTGTTCTGTCACGTTAGTCTCCAAAATCAAACAAACTTGAGAAAGTGTTGTGTTGTTTAGTATCTTCTAGTGGATAGTTAAGCACACCAATCAAGTTATCTAGTTTATTATCAATAATAGTTTCCGCCATAGCCGCATCGTCAAACGGCAGTTCCTTAAACCATTCAGGCAAACGTAGCTCATCTGTTGGATAAGCAACACTAGTATAGCCTAGTGGATTTGGTTTGAGTTTGCATACAATAACTTTCATACCATCTACAATCTCTTGCGAGTATTTGTCACCGTTCATACGTTTTAGTGTATTCCAGTTGATACTTGCTCTTACGTGACCAGGCATGTTTGCTTTGCCTTGTTTTTCTTCAAGACGTTGATAGTGTCCAATTTTGTTTGCACGTTTAGGCGAACCTTTTTCAAATCCTGGACGCTGTTCAAACTCTTTGCGGAACTCTGTAATACGCTGTAGCACATCTTCTTGTGATGCATCTGTAAGCACCATTAGTAGCAGTTCTTTTAGGAACTCCTGCATAAACACTGGAGTATCTGATCTACGCAAGTCCAAGCCCATTGCTTTTACTTTACCTGGCTTACCATCTGTGTCTGTTCTAAAGCCTTCGTTATCAACAACTAATGCTGCATATCGCTTCTTAGTAATGTACAGGCCTGATTGTGCAACAATTTCTCTACCTGCTGCAATAACATCGCTCCTTGTCTTTGGACAGTGAAATGCTCTCAGCATAAAGTCTGGGAATGTTGTGTTTGCTTGTTCGCACACTTGATCATACAGTGTAATACACTTGTCTATGTTAAAGTCAAGTGCTCCACTTTCTACATCGTCTTTGAGAGCAGGCCAAGCACTAAAGTACACAGAGTCTGTATCACCATATATAACACTTTTGCCTGTGTGATCATATTCGCCTGTGATAACTTTGTTAACTTCAGCACTCATATGCTTAACAATTTGTCTACCAGTTAGTGTAGTTGACTGTCCTATCCTTTTGTCAAAAAATCTACAACCAGGATTAAGAATAGCTCCATAAAGTGAGTTAAGATTAATTTTCTTAACAAGTTGCCGCTTGTCCCAGTACTCAATCTCTGCATCGTTCTTTGCATCTTTAGCTTTCTTCAGCATCTTCTGCATGTCTTTACGTTCTGCATACCAACGCTTTAGGATACCTGGAATGACACCTTCAAACTCTGTTGTAAAGATTGTACCATTTGCACTTAGCATCCAAGGCATTTGACTGTCAAAGATAAGTTGATAAATCTCTGCACCGCTTAGTACATCTGAACGTCCATCTTCCCAGTCAACTGTAAGTGCAACATCTTTGCGTTGCTCCATAACTGCATCATATTCTTCAACATTAAAGCGTCCTTCCCAGCTGCCTGCGAATGACTTTTTCTTTAGTGTAGTATCTTCGTGTACACGAGCATCTGTAATCTCAGGACGTATCTGTCCTACAATAGTTTCTGGAGCCATATTCAATGCACGAATCACTGAAGGATACAGTGAGTTCAAGTCCATTGAGCCAATGTATTTGTGCAAGCCCTTTTTAGGAAACGCAACATACGCACCTGCGGCTTGTGTGCTTTCAGTGTCGTCACGCTTTGGACGATTAGGTACTCGCAAATCTCTGTTGTGCGCTTCGTTGATAATACCTTGTTCTGTAACAGCAACAGCACCCATAGTTGTTTGCAGTAGAACAGTGTTTTCGTGTGCAATTGAATTACTTAGATCAATAAAGCGTAATTTTTTGTCAAGTTTGTCAAGTAGTGCAGTATCTTGAATGTTATATTCAATGAACTTGCGGAAGTCATTATTATACAACTGGTCCAATGTGCCTTCATATGGCACCTTGTTTTCACCTACTTCAATCTCACCAATTGCATCCAAGCGATATGAATGACGTTCTTCATATGTGTATTTGCGATACAGTTCTAAACTGTCCAAATGCACACGACCTACTAAGTCAAATGTTACTGCTTGTTTCCCATACTTTTCATATTCACGTTTCTTAGGCAACTGTCCCCACAAACAAAAACGTCTTGTGTCGTCTTTGCTTAGTACACGACTTGTTCTGTTTACAGTATACGGAATATCATAACCTTCACTGTTCCAACCTGACAAAATATCTGCATCTTCAATAAGTGTTAAGAACGTGTCAATCATATCACCTTCACGTTCAAACAACATTACGTTATCAATGCCTTCTAGTTCTTGTTTTGCTTGGTCCATTGTAAGTGTTTTAGGCGGAACAGCAAGACATACCATTGTTTCTAGCCACTGCAAATACACAGATATAGATGTAATTGGCATAAAAGGATCTGCTGGATCAGCAAACCCGCGCTCTGGATCAAAGTCTGTCTCAATATCAAAGAACGCAATGTTTAGTTTAGGGGCGTCTTGATTTAGATAGTGTTCACTCAAACACTGAAAGATTGGATTGATGTCACTTTCAAATAAGTTTTTGCTTTTGTTAATAGCAACTTCTTTGCGAAAGTCTTTTGTATTTTTACAAACAATTCGTGTAAGGGGATCTCCGTACACACTTTTGTACTTGCCCTTAGGATCTTCATAGTAAAAAGTATATTTTGCTTGATATTCTTGATAGTGTCTTTTGCCGTCACGACGCTCCACGACACGGATAATATCTTGATCACGATCAAACATCGCATCAACGTATGGCATTCAATTTTTCTCCTTCGTTGCTTATGGCCAACTTAACCATCTACATGCCTATGCGGCGAAATCATATAGCAATCCTGCTACATATATTATAGTTAGTCCAAAGTTCATTACGACTAAACTTTTCTCCCTCCATAGGATACCAATAATCATCCATAGTGTGTTACTAATAATGAATCCCCAAACATAAAGAGGATAAACATTAAAAGCAGCAAGCGTAGCAGACAGTAATAAAGATACTGTGCTAAACCATGCTAACCACTGATAAGGTTTTGTTTTATTTGTCATATCCTAAAGTAGTAATGAGTGTTTCTAAATCGTCATACGCATCTGCATGCGAATCCCAGTCACGTTTCTGTGCAATCTTAATTGCTTTGTTAATAAGGCTAGGCTTGATATCTAGTTCTTCTGCAACAGCCTTTACAGTTTCTTTTAATCCAGCATTTAAATCTTCTACTTCTTGTAATACTGTAACGCCTTCACGCACTAGACGTTCTAGTTTGGCTTTTTCTTCAGCACCATAGGTACGAGATCCCATATATAGTCTCCTTTTGAGTGTCTAACTTAGTATTAAGTATATGGTATATTTAGGAATTTGTCAAGTAATATTTTACTTTTTTTCGGCTAGTTTTGCATACAGCATATCTTTAATTGATTCGTACTGTTTGCCTTTATGCTTTGCATAACCTTGTTTTGCAAGTTTCTTTTTATCTTTGTGCGCACCCATCGCACCACTCTTGCGTAGGTCGTTTAGTTTTTGTGCATTTGGATCTCGTGGTTTGATTAGTCTAGGGTCTTTTGATTCAGTAGGTTCCATTTCCATTCTTTTAAGTTGCATCATAACCTTTTGTGTTTGTGCTGGATCCATTTGCATAAGTCTTTGGAATGCTTCTGCCATTGAGTTCATTTCATTTCTGGTAAGTTGCTTACCAGATTTTGTTTTCTGTATTGCCATAGCTAACAATTTAGGATCACGCACACCTAAATCGCCAACTAATTTTTGGGGATTTACTGTTCCTTTAACTTTGCCTTGAGTTTGTTGTGATTGTTGATTAGTTGGAGCTGTTTTTAAACTTTGTTGAAAATTTCCTGCATTATCCATTCCGTGCTTGATTTGATTTTTGGCATATGACGCCATTCCTTTTACAGCATCTAATGGCCCTTCATCGATGTCTGCTTCGCCGACAAGTTTATCCTTTAATGGATGTGGTTGTTCTCCTGTTGTGCTAGGAGTGCTTGTCTTTGGCATAGGATCTTTACCCTTGGCTTGACCTGCGGATCCTGTTTTTTGTTTTTCGTCTACGCGAACACCTGCAAGTGCAGCAAAATCTGCAATGCTGTCAATACCTAGCGGCATTGAACCTTTTTCAACTACAGCACTTTCTTCTAGGTAATTCTTCGTTGGCGGTACGTTTGTAAGATCACCTCCGCCTTGAGCAGCTTGTTGAAGTTTTGCTAGATCTTCTCTTGGATCACTTGGGTCCATTTCGAAAAGTTTGTGCTGTAGTTTGTGCCAATCCATATTACTTCTTTGCCATCTTAGTTGCTGTTGCGTACATTACTGCTTCTGCATCTTTGCCATAACGATCTTTAAAATCGCCTTTGGCTTTCTTCATGCCCTTTACGTACTTTTCTTTTTTTTTGACTCGTCTTTAGTTAATGATCTTTCTGCAAGTTTGGCATGTAGTCTTTGTTTGTAAGTATCGTTAGCACTTTCAGCATGCATTGCTGCCATATGCTTCTTGTACTTTTTAGTACCTTTTTTGTGAGGTGATTTACCTTCTGCTGCAACTGCTTTAATTTCTTTACCACAGCACTCACATTTTTTACCAACTTCATTCATTGAATGCTTACCACCGCAATGTGAGCAGCTTGGTCCGCATCCACAAGATGCCTTTTCTGTTGCTTCTGTTACTGCGTTGCAACTACAACCTTTACAGTCTGGAGGACATTTACAGTCTTCTGCTTTTACATCTTCTCCACAGCACTTAGATGAACAATGCTTACCTGCGCCTTCACCAAGTTCGCCTGTTGCTTGTTCATAATCTAAATGATGATATACTGAGCCTAAGTAGTCTGCTGCTTTTGTAATCTTAGATTGTACCCAACCTTCTAATCCTTCTGCTTCAGAAACATTCTTTAGCATTTCGTGGAGTTTGATTGAATACTTTGCTATTTTGTATAGGTCTGCTCTGGCCATCTGCACTTCATGGTCTTTTTCAGCCATGTGAGCCATATCACCTAAGCCTTCACTAATTTCTTTATCTCTCATTGAGCTGCTCCATAATACGTATTATAGTGTATTTATTTCTTTTAGTATTAATTCTGCTATTAGTTGATGTCCGTATTTTGTTGGATGATAGCTATATGGGTTAACAATTTTATTTTCTGCTAAAAATTTTATTCTATTTGTATCTTCTTTGTAGGTTGAAGTATGATACTCTTTATCTAATTTTTTCATCCCAGCATTTTTACAAAGTATACTGCATATATCTCTAGGACTGCGATTATAAAATAGCATATTATCTATTGTTTTGTTTTTATCTACACTTACTTCTTTGATAGTGGTTGTAACAGGGTGATCATGATCTTTTTGTCTACGATCTTTTTCAACTGTATATTCGTCTGTGCTGAAATTGGCTACAGCAGGGTGCGATTTTTCATAATCATGATGATTAAATGTGTCAAACCAGTAGTTTTTAATACCTAATGCTGCAAAGTAACTGTTAAAAAAATGCATTTCTTTTGCAAGAGCATGTACTTCATGATCATGATTATAAAAAAATCTCATCCATTGTTTTATAATGTAGTTTTCATTGTTGACTACTTTTTGCCAACTGAATTTAGGATTAGGTAGAATTATATTTTTAAGATCCTGTGTTCTGTAGTCATATATTTCTGTTCTAGCAGTAGATGTTATACCCCAAAGTACTATAATTTCGTCATACTTTTCTTTTATATTGTTAAATTCGTCACTTGGAAAAAAGTGTTTTGCAAATCTAAATTGTTTTTGATTACTTGTTCCGCCTATACTAAAATTTAAAGTGTCTGCACTTAACTCTTTAGCGATAATTTCACGAAAAGTGCCTTCCGGCCTGTCCCATGTATTATAGTATTCTTTTTCTGACATACCTTCATAATAGTATGTTCCTACACCCATGGTCCAGCTACAACCAAAGGTAATGAATAGTTTTTTCATTTTTTATTTTTGCTTTTTGATTTTTTCTTTTTGTGACCTAATACATTAATATCAACGTCTAATGCATTTTTTACAGTACCGTCTGGATTTTTCATTTGACGACTTACTAATCCACCCACAGGTGTAGCAACGCTTGCAACAGATCCCGCTGTTGTAGTTTCCTTTACTATTTCGTTCATCTTCATTTTAAGTATTCCCTGTATGTTTTCCAGTAGTTTTGTCGTTCGTTAGTGCTGGCTCGCCGGAGTTCGTGTTCTTTTAACTTGGCAACATAATGACTTGTTTCTATGTCGCTAGTGTCTGGGAATAGTTCTATGACTTTTTCTTTCTTCCACTCTTCATGTTTGCGCACCAATGATACATCCTCGCTTTCTCACCTGAGCTATTCTTGGCTCTCTTTCTTAAACTTGTAACACTACCATTGCAACTAGCACCTGCACGTTTTACACGCCCTGGTCTGCTTTTGCCTTTACGCTTACCGTCAGCAAAGTTTTCATTTATTCCAAGTTCATCAACCATTATTTCTAACGCTGAATCTACATCATTTAAACCATTTTCTTCTTTTGTTTTCTCATACCAACTTCTTACAAAGTTTGATGCTGAGTGTCCATAAGTATCTGGAGCCATCATCATTTGATAAAGAACTTGGTCAGGTGCTTCTCGTTGAGACCTTACAAACTTTCTAAGACTATCTAAGTCTGTACTTTCATTATATGCTACATCTGTTGCTGCTTTTGCTTTGGTAGCATCAGCAAAGTTTTCTATAATATGTGCTTCTAAATCAATGCCTGTATTTTTCTTAATATCTTTAACAGTATAAGGCCAATCATCTTTTGAAACTTTTCTTCCTACTTTTAAAAGTGTGCTTAGAAGTTTAGGATATTTTTTATACAAGTTCATATTAAAAGTAATTTTCACTGCATCATAAAAGTACGGTTCTAACTCGTTAGTTTCATGAGCCTTTTTTGCAAGACCTATAATTTTTTTATAAGAAGCTATGTCTTCTTTTGTTGCTTTTATTAACCCTTTTTTCTTACCGTCAGCAAAGTTTTCATCTATGTCTTCGTTTTTCTTACGTCCTGCACAATGAGCTTTTTGACTAAATCCTTTTGGATTAGAACAATTAATACTATCCTTGTACTTTTTGCTCCAACCTTCGTCTAGCATATCTTCCAATACATCGTCTGCCATATGTACACGAGCATACTCGGCACCTGCAAGACGCAAAGCATCGTACCTATGATGACCGTTAACTATGCGTCCCTTACGATCAATCTGTATGGGTGCATAATCATCCTTCAATACTCTTTCTAGCTGCTTTATTAATTTTTTGTAAGAGCGTTCTTTTTGAACTGTTCTTAACTGCACCAGTTTAACTCTGCCTAAAGGACCATAATTTTTTACCTGCGGAGGTGCTTCGCCACCTGTTGGTTCGTCGTCAAAATGTGCATCTTGATAGCCAGCAGCGCCTTGAACATCATATCCAATACGCTTCAATTGCTTCATTAGATATTTCATTTCTTTCTTGCCTGCATACGGAGCAATTACAACGTCAGGTTCGTCGTAGTTTGCACCTTTGGGAACTGCTTTGAGATTTGCTAGATTAGTTCCTATTTTGTAGTGATCGTATGCAGTATCAGATTTTGTTAGAAATGTGTTTGGAGGATTAGGAATCAGTTGTCCTTCTGCTAAACCTAGATTATACAAAACATTTGTACTTTTACCTTTAACTTTTTTACTCAAAGTTGGCGGCTTTCCGTCTTTGTCCACTTTGTTTCCAAATTTTGCTGCTTCACGAGATATAGAATTAGTGTCAACATCTGCTGTTGTGTTGACACCCTTTACAATTCTACCATCTTCTAATAAATCTCTTATACGCATTTTACCAAATCTTTACTACGTGAAAATCTGCAGGTCTTTGCAACTTTATTTCATTGCGTTTACCATCCATATCTACAAACACAAAATGTTTAGGCATTGTTTTTATTATTTTTTTGGCTGTATATGTTTGTGTTTTGAATTTTTCTGTTCTTGCACCATCCTGATGTACAGTTACTTCATCGGGAATTGTTATGATTAGCTCATATTCTTCTCGTGTTACTCTTTGCCACCAAGTCTTCAAGCTCATTTTTTCTTACGTCCTCTAAAAGTATGTCCTGTCATATAAGGTTTTGAAAACCATAATTCAAACCATTCTTTGTCACCTGGTTTAATATTTTGTTCTTTTTCTTTTTTCTTTAATTCAGTTGCAGTATGGCTCATATCTTCAAGAGTATACTCTGTGTAACCTTTGTATTCGTTTACACCTGCTAGTTTTTTAATATACTCTAGTTCATCCACGATAGATCACCTTGTTCTAAAGATTCTGCATACTTAGCAGCAAACTTCTCGCCGTGCTTTTCTATCCATTTTTTAAGTACAACTGCACCTAAGATAAGTGTTACAGCCATTGCAATAGTAAACTTGTTGTCGATAAGCATTTGTGTTGCTTCTTCGCCAATTTTATCTGTAACCCATTCCCATCCTTCACTTATGGCAATTGCTGCTGCGCTACCACCTATGATATATTTTGCAAATTTCTTTAACAACCATTTTAATACAGGCCACGCACCTCTTACAGCAATCCAACGAAGTATCCACATAACTGCTGCACCCACTGCTGGTGCAATTTCATCTAGTTGTTGTTCTTCTTTGACGTATTTTTCTTTTTTCTTTTCTTCGCCTTTGGTAAGTTCACGTTCTATTGTAGATAATGCCTCTTGTATATCCTCTTTGGAAACAACAAATCGTTTTCCTTTAGATGTTATTTGTTTACCAGCAATATATTTTAATAAAGCAGAAAGGTTTTCAACACTATCCTCTCTGTTTACGTAATCTTGGATCTGATCTTTGATATATTTTACCAAAGCCTGTTTGTCTAAAACTAAATCTGCTTCTGCTGTTACTAATTCTTTTTTAGACTTCCATGCATCCTTGTCGCCTTTTGCAGCAGCTTTTCTTCTCGCTGCTATTCTATCTCTGATGCTACTTGGTTCGTCGAATTTTTCTTTTTTCTTTTTAATTGTAGCTCTTTTAGCTCTACTTGGAATACCAAAAGCCATTATTTCTTCTACAGGCTCAGTAATACCCATGCCTTTGCGTACAGCATCAAACATAGTTTTGGCTAGTTTAGGATTTGGTACGCCTTTTGCAAATGCTTCTATGTCCCCTGAAGCTGCTGCTACACGCATTTTGCTTGCACTCATACCGCTTACATCATCTGCATCTGGATCACGTTCTCCTGCACTTGCTACTTTGATTGAATTAAATTTAAACGGAACTTTTCCTGATTTGTCTGGTTGACCGTTGTATGTATTGAACAGTTTTTGGAAACCATCTACACGATCTGAACCTGCAATAAAAATTACATCAGTGTAACCTAAACTTTGTAGCATTTCTAATGCTTGAACTGGTGTACGTACACTTTGATGTCCTATGTTTATTCCAGGAAAAAATTGTTTTGCGAACTTTAGTTTTGTTGGAAAGTCTAAAGGATCTGTTTTAGGTTTTTGGCTTTGAGATAAGAAAAGATAGTGGTCTCCTTCAAAAGACTCTATTGTACTAACTAACTTTGCATGACCTACAGTGGGAGGATTCAGCCTACCAAAAGCTAGAACTGCTGTTTTTTTCGTTTCTTCAAACAGTTCCCGTAGTAGCATTAGTATGCTCCGTCTTTGATTTGTTTCATCTCTTCAGAAAACAATTTTTTGACTAAAGCTTCTTTATCTTCATCCTTAAATATATTTTCAGATCTGCCAAGCTTGTATTCTTTGCAATACGATTCAATACCCCTATTGACACAGTCACCCATGCATTTTGATGCATTTACCTTTTGGTTTTTCTTATACATTTCCTGCATTTTTATTACAGCAGGAAAGAAATGTTTTCTATAAAACATAGGATCATTGCGCATATAGATAGCACAGTCGTCTACAGGACTGAAAGGCATTTTCTTATCAACTGCTTTTGCAAATTCTACAAGTTTTACCATTTGCGGCAACTCCAATATCTTGCCTTTGTTCTTGGACCTGGGTTATCGCAGTTGTGTCTTGCACGGAATGAACGTCTACGTGCCGGGTTTGATTTTTTAATCTTCATGTTAGGATCACCAAAGTTAACTTTTTTAACATTCTTAGTCTTTGGGTCTTTAACATATACTTTAAACTTTTTAACATCGCCACGCATAGGCTTGCCTAGTGGAACTTTACGGCCTTGGTATTCTGCTTCATCGATTTCATCTTCGTTAAACCACATTACACCGTACTCTAAGAAAAAGTCATCACCGTCGTAAGTTTCCTCTACAATGTCTTCCCCTAAATCTGTTGAAATTTCAATATCAAAGTCATCATAACCTTGTTCAAACATATAATTTGCTAAACGATTTGCGTATTCGTCTGCTTCTTCTTCATCTAATTGGCGGGGGAGTGCTATTTCGTATACTGTAGCACCTTGCTCAGTTTCGTAAATTTCTTGTTCTGCAAAGATGCTTTCGTCTAATAGTTGCGCACCTTCTTGTTTTTCCATTACTACTCTTACAAAATGTTCCATGATTTTACCTTAATGATTCAAAACAACACTATCTAAGGTGCCGTCTGTCCAATTCATAATCTTTGCTCTAAGCCAAACATAATTGCCTGTTACACTTTTAATTTGACTATCTGTCTCTTGTTCAGCAACAAGTGATAATACAGAAAACCAATCAGCGCCAGTTGGGTCAATCGCCAACGTTGCTTCTATAACTAATGTTCCGGTAAAGCCTGTATAACTATATTGAAGAGTATGTAGACCATCAGAGCGTCCATAATAGCCGTCTCCTTTGTATTTCTCTCCTGTGACACTTTCAATTGTGCTATCACCTGGATGAGTGTTGGTTGTTAAAATTGTTTCACTAGTTGCTGCCATACTAATATTTATCTAATTCTTGTTTCCAAACCAGTTTTTCAATTTTACGTATATTGTCACCGCATATCAATGTAACTAATTGTAAAACTTTTTCATCTCTTACATAGAAATAGAGTCCATTTGCATAGCCAGAATTCAATAATGTTTCTAATGCAATTTTACCAACTTTGCTTTTATCTTTATTGTTTTCTAACCACATGCCTAGTTCTTTAGATGCTTTTTTTCTGCCCAAAATACATCGAATAGAATATTTTGGCTTGTTACTAACAATAACAGTATGATCATTGCTTAACAAAAATTCTTTATCTTGCACACGAGGCTCAAAAAATTCTACATCTTTAGTTCTAAGCTTTCCGCCTAAACTAGTTAATAGGTTTTTGTTGTTAGAATATAGTATTAAACTATGACATGCACCTACTCTTACTAATACTTGGTCAGTGTTGGCTTTTAAATGATTGTAAATATCATTTGCATCAAAGAAATCGTTATTTGTAACCGGCAAATCAGTACGAAACAGAGTACGTTTTAAGGGTATACCGTTTTCATAGTCTGCATAAAGTCGATCTAAATGAGAACGTGCATGACTTAAATCCCCTTTTTTCTGTAATTCTGTGCGAAAAATAGAGTTAAGGGAATTATGCAGTACAAGTTTGTACAAATACTTTCCATAGTGAAGCTTATTTGATTCACGCTGTTTCAGCTTCTTTCTCCTCTACAGAACTTGTACGGAGTGTAATTTTATCATCGTAATCAATTGTTAATTTACCACCATTTTGTAAGTCACCAAAAAGTATTTGTCTACTTAAAGGACGTTTAATTTCTTTATCAATTACACGCTGTAAAGGACGGGCGCCATTTTTTGGATCAAAGCCTTTGTCTACTAAGTAATCAAGTGCTTCGTCAGTTATTTTAATTTCAATATTTTTGTCTGACACCATGTTCTTTAGTTCTACTAGGAACTTGCCAACAATTTTCATCATAACTTCTTTGCCCAACTTAGCAAATGTTATAATACCGTCTAGTCGATTTCTAAATTCAGGAGCAAAAAACCTCTTAATTTCAGTATCTTCATAATCATAATCACTTTGGCTTTCAAAACCTATAGAATTTTTCTCTGCTTGAGCAGCACCTAGGTTAGTTGTAAGGATAAGTGTACAGTTGCGAGCATCTGCTTCTTTACCGTTTGATCCTGTGACTTTTCCGTTATCCATTACTTGTAACAAAATTTGAGATACATCTGGGTGTGCTTTTTCTATCTCGTCTAATAATAAAACACAGTTAGGATATTCTTGTAATTTTGTAATTAATTGGCCTGCATTGTCTTCGTGACCAACGTAACCCGGAGGTGAACCAATTAGTTTAGCAACTGAATGTTTCTCCATGTATTCACTCATGTCAAAGCGCACAAGTTGTACACCAAGATTTTTAGCAAGTTGTTTTGCTGTTTCTGTTTTACCTGTACCTGTTGGACCCATAAACACAAATGCGCCAATTGGCTTATCGTCTGGTTTTAAACCTGCTTGGCTTACAAGAATTTTATCAACAATACCTTCAATTGCTTCATCTTGACCATAGACAACTTTCTTAAGATTGTCTTCTAGATTTTTTAAATTTTCTGTTTCACGTTGTGCAACCTGTTCTTCAGGAAGATTCAACATTTTAGATAGCTCATATTGAATGTTTTCTTCTGTAACAACTTTGTTTTCAGTTTGATCATTTACTTTAAAACGTGAACAAGCTACATCTATTAAATCAATTGCCTTATCAGGTAATTTTTTATCAGTTTGATATTTTACACTTAACTTTACTGCTGCTTCTATAGCAGAATCTGTAATAGTTGTTGCATGATAATCTTCATAATACTTTTTGATACCTTGTAAGATATCTTTTGTGGTTTCTGAACTTGGCTCACTGATAACAACACGTTGGAATCTGCGCATTAATGCACGATCCTTTTCAAAATACTTGCGATATTCTTCCCAAGTAGTGGATGCAACAACTTTTAAGTCACCTTTTGTTAATGCAGGCTTCAACATGTTAGCAAGGTCGTTGGAACTGCCACTACCGGCAGCGCCAGCACCGTTCATCATATGTGCTTCATCAACAAACATGATTGTTTTACCTTGTTTTGTAAGTGCCTGTAGTACAAGTTTAAACCGTTCTTCAAAATCACCGCGATACTTTGAACCTGCAAGCATACTGCCAATATCAAGATTATAAACTTTGTACTCTTTTAAGAACTCCGGTACATTGTCATTGACAATGTTAAATGCAAGTCCTTCTGCAATAGCAGTTTTACCTACACCAGGGTCGCCTACCATTAGTACATTGTTTTTGCTTCTACGTCCAAGTGCAAGAGCAAGGCTTTCTAATTCTTCTGAGCGTCCAATAATAGGATCAACTTTGCCTTTTTTCACTTCAGCGTTCAAATCTGTTGTAAAGTTTTTAAGGGCTCTACGTGCTTCGCTCGGCAATTCTTCGTCTTCTAATTCATCCATAGTTTCGTCGACAAATGCGCTTAAACTTGCTTTATCAATGCCGCCTTTGTTCAGATAGAACACACTTACACATTTTTTCTCGTGTAAAACACTTAACACGACATCTGTAAGTTCAATAGTAGTCCTACCTGCAAACAAAACTTGGGTAAAGCCTCTGTTTAACACTCTTTCAACTGTAGAAGTTTTCTTAGGTTTATACTTTACCATATCTGTTTTAATATCGTCTAGTTCATTCTTGAGATAATGCTCAAGATTAGACTTGATATACTGAATATCAGCTCCAAAAGTTTCTAATAATTTACAGAAATTTTCGCTACAAAAAATTGCATACACAAGATGTTCTACAGTCACGTATTCATGCTGTAATTTTTTTGCATCTTTAACTGCTTTATCAAATATTGCTTGTAGCTCTTTACTTGGTTCTACCATAGATATATACACCTTTTATTATTTGTAAATCTTCTTTTTAAGATCTTCTATTTCTCTTAAAATACTTTCGTCTTCTATATTTGGTATACTTGCATCAATTTCCACATACAAATTACCTCTTTTGCCTGTATTAATGTTTGGAATACCGTATCCTGGTATGTTGAAAACTTGTCCTGATTTTGTGCCTTTTGGAATTTTTAATCTAACTTGCTTACCGTCTAATGTATTCATTATTATAACACAACCTAGCAATAAGTCAAATACATTTGTTACCTTTTTGGTAATTAAATTGTCATTATCTCTTTCCCAGTTATGTTGTTTTTTAACTCTAATTTTTACATGCAAATCGCCTCTTGGATATTGATGATATCCGTCGTCTCCTAATCCCTGATATCTAACTGTATCTCCGTTTTTTGCCCCAGGAGGTATACTTACTGTTACTGTTTCTAGTTTACCTGTTCTAGTTTGGTATTGAATGATTGCATCTTTTCCTTTTAAAACATCTTGCAAACTTATTTCTGCTTTTACATGTATATCACTATTTCTAGGAGTCTTAACATTTGCAAACCCCTGGCCAAATATATGATCAAAGGGTGTTCCTGCAAAAGGGTTACCTCCATTTCTAAATTGATTTGCGTTAAATTGGAAGTCTGGACCAGGATTGTCGTAGGCAGAACGTTTATCCGAGTTACTTAGTATTTCGTATGCTTCTGTAACACGTTTAAATTCTTCTTGGTTGCCTCCTCTGTCAGGATGATGTTGCATTGCCTTACGTTTGAAGGCTTTTTTTATTTCATCCTGCGAAGCAGTCCTTTGAACACCTAAAATAGAATAATAGTCCATACAATTACTTATCGCACGGACTATTATGTACTATAAGTAGTGATTACTTACCTTTAGCAGAATATGCATTAGCACCAAAGAATGCCATTACAATCGCTGCAACAGAAACAAAGTATGTCGCTGCCATTGATCCTAGCACAGTTGCAGAATTATCAAGATTGAAATAACTTGCTGCAACAACTGCAAATGGATATAATAACATACCAAACAGAGCAAACCATGCCATAGAACGCTGTGCATCACGCATAGCATCTTGGTCCTCTAGTTCTTTACGTTTGAATTCTAAATGCATCTCCATTTCTTGTTTTGAAATATGACCGTCACCGTTCATATCTGCACTTGCTGGCAATGCACCGTTATCAATAGTCATTTTTCTTTCATATGATATTTCGGGAGCCGGAGCAGGGGCAGGTGCCGCTGCTGGTTCAGCTGCTGGGGTGCTTTCTAGTTCTTCTGGTTTTTTACGTGGCATTATTTTCCCTCCTTAATAAGTGTGTCGATCTTATGCCCATTTTGTTCAATTTTTCTTTCATTTACTTCTGGTGTTGCATCAAAGATAATCTTTTCAATCTTTAATCCTGGTATTCTTTCGTTAGGTACATAGCGCCATATATAGTCGCCATCAAATTCACCACCTTTTTTGTGTATACCAAATACAGTTTCTGTATTACCTATTTTAACTATTAGTGCTCTTTCACCGTCTAGTATAACTTTGTCGCCTTCTTTGAATGCTGGATTCATTTTGAAAGCCATGCCCTTTGCTATTTTAGTTGCATAATCTTTAAACATTAGTGTTACAACTAATGCAACTAATGCTGCAATAAAAGGTGTTGCTAATTCTGCTAATTCAAGTCCTACGCCTCCTGCACTCATTATTTCATTTTCCACGTTTCTTCTCCAATGCTTTTAGTCTAGCATCTAGCTCAGGCCAAACTTCAAATTCATATAATTCTTTTGGAGGGTGACTATTAGTCTCTAGTTCACGTATACGTGCTTCTAGATCATCAATTTTTTTAGTTACTTTTGGATATCTTTTGCGCCATGCCTCTGGATCGTCTTGAAGGAAGTCCCAACCAAAACGATCTACTAGACTATCTAGTAGTGCATCAAATTTAGACATTAAGTATAATGCTGCGTGTGTGTTTCTAAACCACGCTAAAAATGCTGCGCCCAACAGCGATCCAGCTATTGCTGTGTAAATCCACAGCGTATCGCCGAACATACGACTAATCATTTCCATTAGCTACCCTCCGCTAATGTATTTATTCCTATTTTTGTAAAACTTCGTTACCTATTACAACTCTGTCTATAGCAGTTTTGTGGAATATTTCCCATGCGTTACTTTTATATCCTGCAATGGGTTTTGTATTGACATTTAAACTTGTGTTTAACAGCATAGGTATTCCTGTTAGCTTTCTAAATTCTTCTATAAGTTCAGCATACAGTAAATTTTCATTACCTACAGTTTGTATACGACAAGTACCGTCTATGTGTGTAATTGGTTTAAATTTTTGTTTATCTCTAACTTTTTGAACATAAAGCATGTAAGGACTAGGTTCATCCCATTCAAAATATTCATTTGTATAATCAAGCAATATTGATGCACCGAAAGGTCTATATGGTTCTCTAAATTTAACTTTGTTATTAATTATATCTTTTCCGTCTTTAACACTAGGGTTCATTAAAACTGATCTATTTCCTAGTGCCCTTGGACCTATTTCACCTTTGCCTTGATACCAGCCTACAATTTCTCCTCTAGCAAGTCTTTCTGCTGTTTCTTTAATAGTTTTAGAACTTGCAACCGTGTTAGGTTCTTGATCATCTTGCCAAAATGGGAATCCGTCAGTATCAAAAGGTTCAGCATCGTATATTTGTCTTAATACTTCTATACATCCTAAACTTAATCCATCGTCTGGAGAATGCGGAGGTATATGAATATTAGGAATAACTTCTTTAATTTTAGTATTAATAACTGTATTTTGTGCGATTCCGCCTGAATATGTAATTATTTCGTCCGGATTACAAAATTTTAAAAAATAGTTAGGATAAATTTTTTCTAAATGATCATGTATTGTACGCAACCAGTCTACCCATTTGCTTTCTTCTAAATTATTAGTACCTTTGTAAGCATACCATTTTTGTATGTTTAGAAGTTCTGCAACATCGTACATACCACAATGAGAAATTTGTTTATAAAACTCAACATCAAAATTTCCGTAGGATTTTAGCCCCATTAATTTGCCTGCATGATCTAGCAAATAACCCTTCATACCTACATGCGAACCTATAGTACCAAAGTAGCGACCAATACTTTCTGCTTCAGACAACTTGGCATAATGAAATACTTTTTTGTTTTTATAAATTGTATGCGAACGTTCATCATCACCAAAACCGTCAAAAACAAAGTCTGTTGTAGACTCAATACCCATAGGCCAGCAACTCATTACATGTGCATAATGATGATCTATTCTATAAATTGGACATTTAACATGATCCCAGTGAGGGTAAGAATGGTTAAGTAATTCATACGGAGCATCGTAATCATTTACTGATATACAATCATAGTTTTTATCGTCAACGACAATTCCTATTGCATCTATATCAGCAACATCAATATTCCATTCTTCTAAAACAAACAACCAATCATAAAGATTAGCAAAAGAATGATGTTTAATTTGTGTGTTTCGTTCTGTCTTTCTATATTTGACAGTAGTGCCTATAGACAAAGATATGTTTGTGTCATGTTCACACAATCTAAGCCCTAGGAAAACGGACTTATTATTAATCATTGAATGGGTTTAAGTCTATACCTTTATTAAGTTGAGCTTCTCTTGCAGCATCTTCTTCTTCTTCAGCTTGACGCTGTGCTTCTGCTTCATCAAGAGCTTTGTTTGCTGCTTTGTAATAGTTTTCATATGCAACAATAATCTGTTGTTGTTGCTGTACTAACGCACGAATGTCTGAAAAGTTTAATCCTAAAGCTCCATAACCGTCACCGGTTAGTGCATAGAAGGCAAATGCCTTGCCTTCGCTTTCAATACGAGCTTTTACTTCTTCGATATTATTTTCGTTAATAACAATCCACTCAATACGGCGCATGTTGACTTCGTCAACTGGCGGTAGCACCAATTCCGGTTTATCAATCGGTTTGCTGGTTATTTGTATTACTTGTGGGGTCGTTGAGCATGCCGCGAGACTTATAAGTATCATAAAGCCAAGGGCACTCTTTGTTAAAAGACCTTGCATTTTCTGCATTTTTCTCATCCTCTGTTAGTTCAGCACCACTTAATAATTCAAAGCATCTGCCTGCATTTATACTACCTCTATTTACCGCTCTTTCAATTGCTGCTGGGTTAGCTATGGCTGCTGCGGTCATATCAATATCTGCTAGTTTATTTGCTAGTTCTTGATTTTGTCTACGAATATTAGCAAACTCAGTGTTTACTTTTTTTAATTCTTCATTAGCGGCAGCAAAATCCGCCGCCATTGCCTTGATTGTTTCTTCGTTTGTGGCAACTGCCAGTTCAAGTTTAGCATTGTTTTCAGTTAGTACAGCAATAGTCCGTTGTGTATCAGTGTAATACCAATATCCTATACCACCCATAGTCATTATAACAATTAAAAGCATTCCTGACAGTTTCATAATTTAACCCTCAAACATTAATTTAAGACTTGCAGGACCCATAATACCGTCTGCTGTTAGACCGTTTTCTTCCTGCCAAGCTTTTACGTGTGCTTCTGTGCCTCTACCAAAGACTCCATCTGCACCAATTTCTAATTCTTCTTGCACTGCACGTACTGTTGGTCCTTTTGATCCTAAACGCACTGTTTCGTACACAATAGCAGCTGGTTCCCAGTCGCCGCCTAGCACTTCCATAGCGTGTTTGTAATGCTTTTCACGATCTTCTAAACCAATGTAACCACCGTTGATACGTTTTGTAGCACCTTTGATGTCCATTGCATCTGCATACTTATTTAGACCATTTGTATCCCAGAACCAGCAAGCACTATCTAGTGCGCCTTTTTTGGTGCGCACATATTCTACTGCTTCTTCGGGTGACATGTCAACTTCTTCGCCAAACTTCGTATAGTTGTAACGACCTGTAAGTTGTAGAATGCCGCCGCCTCTAAATGTCCAGCCGTCGCCTGAATCAATATCGCCATTGTCCATTCTGTTTGCATAAATTACATTTGCAATCTTGCGTGGTTGTCTGTGATATTCTTGAGCATCTCTACCTGCCCTTTCAAAATATTTTGGAAATATTGCGTTAAGTGCTTTTGCACTATAATTTAAATTTTCACTTAGTACTTTAAAATTGTTTGATTCATGTCCACACTGTGCAATAAACATCGCTACACGCTCTGCAGAGTCAACCTCCCAAAGAGGAAGTATTTCACACATTGCATCGTACCAATCTTCTGCTTCTTCGTTTCCGCGAAGCAATTCTATCACCATTTCTTCGGTGAATTCAAAGCCAAAATCTTCTGCTGCCATTTTTTTATCCTTTATACTACAATCCTTTCAAGAACAAGAGTGTGCCCCTCATTTTCGAAAGTTAACTTACGCCCATATTTAGTAATATTGTAGTCGCCTATATACTTTGTAAGAAAAATAATTTCTGCAAAGTCGTCAGCGTTAAAAGATTCTGTAATAGAATCCAGTGTTTCTTGTGTCGGCCCTATATCTTTAAATTCAAATGCTATTGGATCTGCATATGCTTTTTTAATAACAAGCATATTGTCTTCCATATACACTTCTTCTACAAAACTTTTATCAAAAAAGTTTTTGTAATTTTGTAATCTTGTTTCTTGTATTGCAACGTCATAATCGTCTGCGGTTGTTGGCAGAAATTCTTGTAAATTTTCTTGTGAAAAACTTTGGCTCTTAAAGTTTTTGTAATATCTGAATCTCATATCATTAGTGTCAGCAAGTTTTGATACACCATCTATCAATTCCATTATATTGTCTGACGCATCATCAGTTCTTTCAATTTCTACAAAAACTTTGTAAGTACCGTCGCTAGTTTCTCCCGAAGTAGCGTCAGCATCTAAAACAAATGAATAACCTCTTTCAAAAAAGTTACTCATGTCAGTTGCCGATTCGCCTGTTTTTGTACTAAATGCTATTGTGATAATATCAGAGTCGGAGCCCATCTTACTTTTATATGAATCTATTTCTACAACCTTATCGACAAGGTGTTGTAAATCTCCTGTACGCAAAGTCATTATTCAGCTCCCTCTGGTGCTTCTGCAGCCAGTTCGTCTGCTTGCTGCGCTTCTGGTGCAGGTGCCATTGTATCAGCAGTTGCAGACATGTCGTCTAAATAACCTGTATATATGTCAGCAATTAGTTTCTTTGGCATCATTATTTCAACTACCCATATAGGATGTCTGTCTAGTTTACCTTTTTTAGTACCTGGGCGAATATCATCTGGCGATTCAATTTTACGTGGTAATATTAAAGACGTCTTTTTGTATTTTACTTTACAGTCATAATCTATAAGACGCTTTCCGCCCATTGGATCTGGCATTTTATCTTCAGGCCAATAAAAGCTGCATGTTACCCAATGCCGTCCAATGTTTGGTCCTTCTGCTAGTTCTCCATCTTCCCAATTTTTATACACATAAAGGTCTAAATGGTCAAGCACTCTCTCAAAATCTTTTAACACTTTGAAAGCTGTATTAGAATCATAGATTGATTCTATGTTTTTGATTATGTCTAATGAATCATGCATATTGAAACCTATCACTTTATATTATTTATCTGAAAAGACTACTTATGATTTTTTTGTAAAGAGAAAACAAAGTGTTTTTTATAGTATTCAAACTTATAAATACATTTGTAGAGCAAGTGTGTTCTACACACTGCGTTCTACTCCACATCCAAAGGAGGACACTTAATGGGTGCAAAGAGAAAGGCTGCCCGGCAGTCAAAAAATAACTATAGTAATGTAGTTAACGTCAACTTTACAACACAAAAACAACAACAAGTAAAAATACTTCCAAGAAATAGAAATCAAGAACAATATGTACTTCAATTGTTAGACGAAACCAAAGACATAGTATTTGGAATCGGTCCTGCAGGTACGGGTAAAACACTACTTGCAGTACAGGTCGCAGTTAAACTATTCAAGGAAGGGCAAATTGATAAGATCATTGTTACAAGACCTGCTGTTAGCGTAGATGAAGACTTAGGCTTCTTACCAGGAACACTAGAACAAAAAATGGCTCCATGGACTAGACCTATATTTGACGTACTAAGAGAATATTTCAATGCAAGAGAAATAGAAGGCATGATCGAAGAGGGTATAATTGAAATAGCGCCACTAGCATATATGAGAGGTAGAACTTTTAAAAACAGTTTTATACTTGCTGATGAAATGCAGAACGCTACTCAAAATCAAATGAAAATGCTACTTACACGTCTAGGCGAAGGCTCTATGATGGCTGTAACAGGCGATCTAGCTCAAGCAGATAGACTAAAGGATAATGGTCTAATAGACTTTACAGACCGTCTTGCAGAAGCAAATTTATCTCATATAGATATTGTAAACTTTGGACAAGGAGATATAGAAAGACACGAAGCTGTAAAAGAAGTTCTCAAGATTTATGGTGATGAATAACTGTAATATTTGACTTCTCTAAAAATTTAATTCCCTGTGTACTACGATATTCATTTTTGTAGTACACAGTTGATATACCACTTTGATAAATGAGCTTGGAACACTCTATGCAAGGTGAGTGTGTGATAAAAATAGTTGCCCCTTCACCGCTTTCAGAAGATCTGGCAAGTTTAGCAATCGCATTTGATTCTGCGTGAAGCACTTCCTTTTTGCTTTTGGTAATAGTATTACCCCATTCGTCTTCACCGTACCATTCCTCACAGCAGTTATCCCAGCCACTGGGCATACCATTGTAGCCAATGGAGATAATACGATCATCTTTTACAACAATCGCTCCTACTTGTAGACGTTTGGCACTACTTAGTTGTGCAAAACGTTCAGCAACGTCCATATATGCATTTATAAACTTACTTTTCATTATTTTCTTTCTTTAGCAAGTACAACAAATATTCGTTTTGCGTATAATTTAAAGTCCAACTACGTCCTTGTATTGGAGGTCTGCCAGTTTCGTCAAAATATATGTGTAATTCTATATATTTTTTTAACCATATACGTTTTTTACTAAAACTACTTTTGACAGGCAACCAAGCAAATTTTTCTTTAGGCTCCTCTACTCTATCAAAGAATGCACTTATATGCTTCATCCTATTCCTAATAATCTAAGTATAATAGGCAAACCAAATATAAAAAATAATAAAAGATAAAAATTAAATTTTAAGCGTGTAAGTTCTCGCTCTAGTTTTAAAATTTTAAATGCTGCACCTTCAACATAGCGTTCCCAGTCATCCATTTGCATTGTTTTACGAGCAACTTCTTTTGCTTCTCGTTGTAATTCGTAGTTTTCTTCGTCGTTATTAAACATGTTATACCGCCATTGGTGCTTTAATACTATCCATTGGAGTATAATTTATAAGTTTATACTGATCTGGAGTAGTTTTTACAAGTTCATCTAAATCTGTAAATGCAGGCATTATCAAACTAGGTCCGCTTTGAGGAGTTCTTGTAATTTGTTCCTTAACTTGTTCCATATGATTTTGATAGATGTGACAATCGCCACCAGTCCATACAAAATCACCTACTTTTAAATTAAGCAACTGTGCAAACATATGCGTCAATAAACTGTAACTTGCAATGTTAAATGGAACACCTAAGAACATATCTGCTGAACGTTGATATAATTGACAACTTAGTTCACCGTCTTGTATATGAAACTGGAATAGTGTGTGACAAGGCGGAAGTGCCATGACATTTACTCTATCAGCATTCCACGCACTTACAATGTGACGTCTACTATCTGGGTCATAATACATATTTTCAAGCACTTCTGCAATTTGGTCGACAAACCCTAGTTGTGCATCCCACTTACGCCATTGGTGTCCATATACAGGGCCTAGGTCTTTAGTTGTATCGTCGTTGATATACCCCAAATCTTTACCTTGTGCATCTGCATTAGCAGTCCAAATGGTTGTTTTGCCTACAAGTTCTTCTCTCGGCTTGCCATAGTGTATTTCAGCAAGTCTACGCTCGTCACTAGATCCTTCTAGCATCCAAAGTAGCTCGCTTACTACACTCTTCCATGCAAGCTTCTTTGTTGTTACAGCAGGGAATTCATTCCGCAAATCAAAACGCATTTGATAGCCAAAAACACCTCGTGTGCCTACACCTGTTCTATCACTGCGATCATTACCGTTTTCTATTATATATTTTAGTGCATCAAGATACTGTTTCACGTTTACTCCAAATTTCAAATGTCACGCCATCCTTTTCTTCACACCAAGATCTTTCAAATAATGTTTCGATCTTTTTTAATGGTAGATGCGTGTCGCATTCATATTCTCCTGGAATACGACTTAAATAAAATTCGTCAATTACTCCTAGTGTTTGTTCAATAATGTTTGGACCACCAATGATCCAGGTAATTAAACCAGGTGATTCTATTTCTAAACTGCGTACACCTGCACATAGATCGCCATTAATATAACCATGTGCTCCAGGATAATCAGTTTCTTTGCTAGTTGCTAGTACATTTACACGTTTAGGCAAAGGTCGAGGCATGTGAGGATCTTTCCAAGTGGTAGATCCCATTACAACAATATGTCCTGCTGTGTTGTCTTTAAACCATTTTAAGTCTGTGCTATTGTGTGGCCATGGTAGTGTACCATCTTTACTTACTCCACCTTTATCATCACACGCTAAAATTGCACGTATCATTAAACATCTCCTTCCCCTGCTGCTGGACTTAGAAGTTCTAATTTGTTAGGCACATCTTCCCAATCAACTGCATCGGGTAATGAGCCTTTTGATTGTGTAATTACAGGCCAAATATTTGCATAGCGGTCGTTTATTTCAATCCATTTTATTCGTTCTGGTTCTGACAAGTCACTGTCTGCAACAATAGCATCAATAGGACATTCTGGAACACAAACTCCGCAATCTATACATTCGTTAGGATTGATTACTAAAAAGTTTTCACCTTCATAAAAACAGTCTACAGGACATACTTCTACGCAATCAGTATGTTTACACTTAATACAATTTTCTGTAACTAGATATGTCATTATATCCTCGCAAGGCGAATTAATGTCGCCGCTAAATTAATTTCAGGATCCACAACAAGCGTGTGATCAACCATTCCTTGTTTAATTGTTAGAACTGCTGTATCTTGTTTTTCTTCGTCACCGAACAATTCAATGTTATCATACAGCCAACGATACACTTCTTCCATCTCTTCTGGACGGATGGCTCCGCACAAGAGTTTACGTGCTTCTTGAATCTTGCCTGCTTTAAACAGTTCAACCATTTCAAGTTTCCAGTCGCTTTCGCCAGTGTCACCTTCATTAGGTTTGTTCAATACACCGTCAACGCTATTCATTTGTACAGTGTTGATACACTTACGCAAGTCTGGGTAAGTTGCTTTTACGTATGTATCAAGTGTATCCAAATCAGGAGTAACACCTTCAGTGATAAGAATTTCAGCAACTCTAGCTGTGAACTCAGTTTGGTCAATTTTAGCAATGTGGAAACCTTGACACCTACTGTGCAAAGCGGGTATAACACGATTTGGATAGTTACAAGTAAGAATAAAACGAGCAGTAGTATGATACTCCTCCATAACACCACGCAGTGCCGCTTGAGCGTTTGGAGATAAGTAGTCAGCTTCATCTAATAGTACCACCTTAAACTCGCCAAATGGAATCATTTGAACAAAGTTTACAATTTTATCACGTACATCGTCTACTGAGTTTGTACGACTTGCGTTTATTTCTAGTATGTCTAGGTCATTAACATCTAGTTCGTTAAACAACAGTTTAGCAAGTGTTGTTTTACCAATACCTGCATTTCCGCTAAACAACAAATGCGGAATAGTTTTGTCCTTTATCCATGTATTTACTTGATTTCGCTGAGCTTCATCTCTAAATACATAACCATCTACCGTCTTAGGACGATACTTTTCTACCCATAGCTCTTTCAATTTTTGTTCCTCGTATCATATATTATTTGTATTGTACACTCTCAATGAAATTAAGTAAACCTTTTATTCCAAATAAACCTTTATTTTTTGCAGTTTCTATATCAAATCCGTTTCCTAACAAATAAGAACTGTTAGGGCTTTCTACACTGTTCCTAGCATTTTTCCATAATTTATTTTTTACGTCTTTTACATCAGTCCAATGCATTTTACTATTTTTTATATCAATTAAAATTTGTAATTCGTCTGTGTCAATCAAATGTTCGTTCCACAATATATGCTTTATTAAAATTATGTCTGTTAGCATCCAAGACACATATTTTACATCAAATCCAACCTTACTATCAACCTGCGGGAAGTAACCAAGATTGTGTACAAACCATTCTTCTTTTTTAATTACATGATCTCTATTATTTTCATCAAATTTTTGACTCCAATTACACTCTATTGTTGGCATACAGTTCCAAAAATTATTATAGTGTATTAGAGCTTGTTGCCAAAATGTGTTTCCGTAACCAGGTGTTTGCAATAAATCAACATACAAATTATACTTTTCTTCATCAAATACTTCTACTTTATTGAACTTAATTGCAGCTAGATGCTTTATAAGTTGTGACATAGTGTTTGCATTTAGTGTCTTTGGCTGAATTAGCATTGATGCAAAATTAATAAGTAAAGCTGCACAAGATTCTTGCATAGTATCTTTATTTTCAATAGATACTATTTCTTCGCCTATTGGATATTCAAAAAAAGGATTTGCATGTACAGAGTGAGAATACAAGTCAATTTTATCTATATCACTATTTTCTTTGTTTGAACCCACCAAACGACTTCCAACAACAGCAGAAAAAACTAATTTTTCATGTTCTAAATGGAAGTTAAATTGGTGTGGTTGTTTATGCATATACTAAGCCTAATTCTTTATATGCCATTTGTACACCTTTTGCTTGGTAGTAAGCATCTGCTAGTGCATTGTGCAAATTAGACTGCATACCTTTGCGAGGATCAGATTTTAAAAATCCGAACATAGTTCTGCTATCACGCACTTGCCAAAAGTTCCAAGGAATAGACTTACTATATTGTCTGCACATATCCTCTAGTATGGTTATATCAAAACCGTAACCGTGTCCCCACAGAATATCAACACCATTCATCCATTTTGGTAATGTACTTAGAAACATTTCTGGATCGACTCTACCTTCTTCTCCAAACGCTTCTTCCTGAGCAGCTGCATCTTGTCTGCCCCACCATGCAACTGTATCATCACTTACTGCTCTGTCTTGCATGTCTAGATCAAGTTTGTAATAAAACTCGCTATGTGGTTCTTCGTCTGTAAAAGGATTAAATTTTACACCACCTACTGTGAGCACAGTAGCCTGAGGTGTAGTGTGCAGTGTTTCTAAATCGATCATTGCGTGAGTTGTCATATTTATTTGCCTTTTCTATTTTCCTGTCCAATGCCTGAAAGAATTAATAATACGTACAAGATAGGCCAAGCCCAACCTGTTAAATATCCAGTAATATGAAGTACCATTAGCACAATACCTGTTGCGCCTGTAGTACCAATGCCTGCTGTTTGTGGTGCTGGTATTAACATCAAGAGATCTCCTTACATTTTATACATATTATAACGTATAAACTGTAAGGAGTCAAGTATTTTATTTTATTTAGACTGGAACGCCTAGTATTTCAACTTCTTGTGGTAAGAACTTGTCTAATTGTGGAGGCTGCCAGCCTTCTGGCTTCAGCACTTTACCATCTTCTCTTTTGCGTACTTTACCTGTGTCGGGATCAATCTTTGCAAAGTTTGTATCCATAACTTCTTTCCAAGCACCTTCTCCGTCAAATCCGCCTGCACGAATAGCACCCATAGTAACAACTAAAATATCAATTAGTGCATCAAGTTGTTCTACAGTATCGTTTGCTTCAACTGCTTCTTGTAGTTCTTCAAATTCTTCTTTGATCAAACTAAGATACATTTTATAGTTTGCTTCACTTGGTTCTTGATCACATGCTGAACCAAACGTATCAATGTCTTTAAATGGATTTGTCATTTTTACCTCATAAAAGCACTTGGATCAATTGTTGCATGTTCACCGTCGCTATATTCTGATCCAATACGAACATCGCTAGGTTTTTCGTCACTGTATGCTAAGACGCTTTCTGCTTCTACCATACGTATTTCAATCTCACCATCTGCTTCAGTATCAAGTTTTATACCTCGTGTCCAACGGCCGTGCTCAACTAAGATCCATTGTCCTACTTTGTAGTCGTCTTTGTTATCAGGACCTTTAGAATAAACTTTACCCCAACGAGGATATACTCCCCGTGTTGTTCCGTCATCAGATCTAATAATCAGTCCACTAGCAGTAGTTTGGTCACCGAAATACATATCAGTTACTAATACTCTATTTCCAATTGCTCTAGGTGTTCCTTTAATAGTATTGATGTTTATAGACATTAAGCACCTTTTCTTACAAAATTTCCATCTTCGTCTTCTACCCATTCCTCTTGATCATCAAGAGCCGCTTCTTCAGCTGCAACTTCTGCAGGCGCTGCTGATTTTTTTGTTGTACGTGCTGCTTTGGGTTTTTCAACTACAGTTTCTTCTACAGCTTCTTCGACAACTTCTTCAGTTTCCGCATCTACTGTAGGCTTTGGTCTTTTAGACGAGCCTACCTGTGAGTAGTATTCTTTTACAATATCTTCTCTCTTTCGTAAAATAACTCCACCTGGACCTAATTCATCACCACGTGCATTAACTTTAGCGTTTCCTACTGCCGGAACTAATTCATTCTTTTTAGTTAAAAGATCCATATCTACAGCTTTTCCACGCATACTTCTATACATTTTTTTGCCTTTTGCCATGTTTATTCTCCTATGAGTAAATGTACTTATCTTAAGAACTCTCTCCAATCCAGGCCATATTGGATTGAGTTTATTCTATGTACTCCTATAATATAAAGTACATAACTCGCTACACTAGATCCACGTCCTACACCCCATACAATGTTGTTCTCACGCATAAAATCTACAAGATACACCATATAGCGAAGTAAATCTAGTAAACCCTTTTCTTCATACGCAATAAATTCTTCGTCAATTCTAGCAACTTCATCGTGTGTATTGCATCTTTGTTCAACCCACGAATATATATCCATATTTTTATATTCATCAGGCATAAACCATTCACCTTGGCATACACCGTCAAAAGTCTTTTGATCTACATCTAGTGGAATATACTTTTGCAATGGATTCATACCTTGAGCTTCCATTGCACTATTGAACTTGTCAATGTCGTCGCTAGGATCGCATAAAACTACGTGCACTTTGTCAATATTTCCACTATAGATCATATCAACAAGGTCGCGATTAGAGAAGCGAGGTATACCTAGATCGTCAGTTTTCATAATCATGCATGTAGTTTAACTGATATTAATGAGATTGTCAAGTCCATTTTCGTCTGGACCTTGTTGATTTTTCTTTTGATTCTCAATTCTTTTTTCTTGTAGAGCTATTTTGTATGTGTCAAGTGCGAGTATTAATTGGTGACGTGTTTCTTCATTAGAAGTAATGAAGTAAATTCTATTAAGTTTATGTATTTTTTCTTCTAGTTCTGCTTCAGTGAGAGTATGTGCGTCATTGATAAATGGATGCATTATGCACTAAACCTACCCAAATAGTCTGCATAGATAACACTGTTGCCACCGTCGTATGACCAAAATTCTAATATTACAGGATCATCTGCACTATCTACTTCCAATGCCATAGGAAATCTAGGACTTTTCTTAATAGATCCGCCACCCAAAGCATTAAAAGTTACATTTACTACATCTTCTACACCTGGTCCAAACATTTGCACTCTAAAACGTGCTACTCTATCACCGTCTGCTGGGAAGCCTGCTAATGTTAGTTGAATAGTTTGACCTGCTGCTTCTTGTGCAAATCGTATGCTTTGATACATGCCTTGAGAAAAGTTAATTTCCTGGTTTGATGCTATTCCACTTTTTGCTAGGAAAGACTCTGTACTAGCATGCAATGTTCCGTCTGTTAATCTAGTTCCGTTAAAATCGTTTTCAGAAGTAAGTTTTGCAGTACCATTTTGAAGATTTGTAATCTCAGTAGCTGCTACACTCATCCCAGTTTTGATAATATTAAAATTATCACGAAATCCTTGAGTGTCGTTATCTTGACCTGCTACTGGATAGCTTTCGTCAATTGTTGAACTTATAATGTTACTTGCCATAGGTGTCTTTCCTCTTTGTATTATTTATCGTTATTATACATTGAATTGATAGTTTGCGAATACGATGAAAGTTTCATCTGCCTTATCATCTGCTCTCACTACAATATATCTATCTATATCATAATTTATCTGTCTTGGATCAAAATTAGCAGCATTAAGATTTCTTATTATATCATCAGAATATCCTGGTTTACAATAACACAAAGGTATCGCAGGCACATAATCTAACTCTTGTAAACCTTCCTGCGGTGTGCGCATCCATAATGGCAAATAGCTCCTGTTTGTTTCGCCAATTTGTGCAATATTGTTACGCATATTTGTAAAGTTACTAATATATCTTATGTTATCTTTTGATTGGCTTACTTTCACTGCATCACTGTCTACTTTTAATGTGTTTATAGGATCTGGTAAAATCTTGTAGGGTTCTGCATCTGATTTTTGTAATGTGACTGTGACATTGTCTTGATTTTTAATTACGATTTCAAAATCTTGATCGTCTACATTTAGTTCTGCATCTGGCGAGTCTCTAAGATCAATTGTAAGTATGTCTGCCTCGATGTTTACAAATTTTACTGTTGCTCGCCCATATACTGGTATAACATCATCTCCTGCACCAGTACGAGTTACATCGTCTGCGGAATTGTACTGAATACTATCTACAGTCAGCTGGTTTTGTGTTGCTATTGTAAATTTTTCTCTGGTGTTACCATCTGATGTATCTGCAGGATCATACACAGGTATATACACTACTTCATATACTACCTCATTAGTACCAGGTAATTTAGCTACAGCTGATTTAATTTGTCCTAAATTATATTTTTTACGCTTTGTATTTTTTGCAGCAGCCGCAGCAAATTCTTTAATTTCTTTTGCTTCTACTCCTGAAAATACAAGTAATTCTAGATTCTTTTGCACACCAAAATCAGGATCTTGCGGCCTATATAATTTATCTTCTTCAAAAATGCTAAAATCACTAGTAAAGCCTTGCAAATAATATCTTTCTTCTATACTAAGCATAGGCTTCATATAAATTTTTGTGTATTGAGTATTATCATTATCTTCAATAGTAACAGTAAACTCTCTAGAAACTGCTGCGTAATTAAATCTATCTCGTGCTTCTACAGTAAATTTAAATTCTCTATCAAAAGATGTGTCGCCTGGAAAGTTGCCATCCCATGTCATACCTGAGTCGAAATATGTTAAACCTGCGCCATCTGTGTTAGTATACTGTCTAGGCGCACCTATAATTTGACCATCGTAGGTAAGCTTCATGCCGTTGGGTAATTTTCCAGAAGTAATTATATATACCATTTTTGTATCAGGTACAGTACTTTCAGCTTTTATAGATAACGTGCTTTGGATATTAGCTGTGATATTTCCTAGATTGCTCGGAGTAAGCCATTTAATTGCACTTTCCACTTCACCTATAGTTTTTACTTCAAATGTTCTTGTACTGCTTGGTATATCTACTTCGTCCCTTGCAGAAATTACTATGTTTTTACTGAAAAAGTCATTTTGAAATAACGCTATGCCAATGTTACGACCTTGGTTTAGGGTAGATCTTAAATTAGAACCTAACCCTACTCTATCTTCGTTATCTCTTATTAAATCTATTCTAAACGAAGCACTGTCGGTGCCTTTAAAAAATTGACTAATGTTTTGTTTAATTCTAGTTAAACTTGTGCTGGGTAATTTTAGATTCCATACGTTATTACTTTTAATTTTTATATACGCAGGCCTTCCGTATTTTGATTCTATAGCTTGTTTTACAGCAGTCAATTGTTGCTCTTGAGTCATACTTTCTAAGTTTTCTGCTACTTGTGTCCAATAATCTGTGTTAAAAACAACAAGTTGATTCCCATCAGGTCCTAGTACAAATTCGTCATTCTCGTCAATTTGTGCTGTAGTAGAATGTGCTTCTGTACAAATGTATATGAAATTATTACCGCCTACTTCATCTGTGTATGTTACATAGTCGCCAACAAAATAGTTTGCACCTATTTGAATGTTTTCAGGCGCACCATATGGAAAAATAGGATCATTAGCAGGTGTAGTTTGTACAACATCGTACTCAATATATGGAGTTATACTATCAATCCTATACTTGTCGTTATCACTAAATGCAAGTGTTCTGTTTTTATATTTTACTTTTTCTTTTTCATTTAACCTATTAACAAAAATAAAATTATTTCCTACATTACCTGTTTGCGATAATACTAAACTAATTTCAGGTGCAAGAGTATCGTCTAAGAAAATTACATCATAATCTGGATTTGAATCATCGACATTTATAATATTGTAGTTCCTGTTACCAAGAAGAATATTACGCCCTCTCAATGCAAGTAGATCGTTTATGCCATCGTCTAATCCTGTTAGGTCAGTTTTATAAATTTTGAAACTGTTTTTGCCTAAAAGCACATCTTCATAGTATGTGCCAAACACTTCAACTGTTTCTAAATCAAAAGTAAGTCTTGTTGCTCTGATTGTAAATTTATTATCTTTAACAACAGCAGGTTGATAAGGTAAGTAACCATACACAGTACCATTATAATAATCTAAGCTAAGTCCCTGTGGCAAGACACTTCTGGTACCATCGTCGTTTTGTTGCTCCAGTGTGTATCTCACAGTGCCTTCAAGTTGGTCATTTTCAATTGTTTGTATTGGTATAAGAACATAATTATCTGCTCTCAAAAATCCTAAGTCTTTGGGTGTTAACCATTCCGGAGTTCTAACATTTGTTGCGTCTGCTGTAAACACGCCTGTACCTGTTTGCATCAATGTATTATCTGCTTTAAGGTAATCATCTCCTACAAGGTAAATTTTAAATTCACGTTTTACAAAAGAGTCTCCGTCAGTCACTGTTACTGCGAATGGATAATATCTATTTAATTTTTTAACTTGGTTAGTAGGTTCGCTGTATCCGTATGGTTCTGAATCATAGAAAAAACTACCAAAACCATTATTAGGAAGTTGTGCAAAGTCTAAGGGCAAATCGCCATATGGTGATTGATCATATCCGCCTCTTTCTACAAATTGATCTAATGCAAGTAGTGGTTCAACAATACCCTGTAATCTTCCATCGCCTGACAAAGTCAAACCTGGAGGAAGTGTCCCGTCACCTTCTGCAATAAAATATTCTAATTCGTCACCTGCCGATAAATCTGTATCACTTGCTAGTAAAGCATAGTCAATTAACTGGTTATCCAATATATACAATTGGTTATTTGATCCAACAGGAAGTAATCCTTCATTAGTAATCCATTCTGGTTCGTCTGGTCCTGTAACAACGATCTCGTATGTTCTATCTTCAAAATCATTTCCTACATACGCCCGTAGAGTAAACTTTGATGAAGTATCTCTTTGTACTTCGTATGTTGTGCCTTTAATATAAATACCTTCTATTCTACAGCCAGCTGGTAAGTTTCCTGAAATTAATTCAACCCTAGCATTTGTTACATAATTAGCAATCGGTAATCTAATACTTACATTGCGTCTTTCTACTAAATTGCTTATTTTTGTTCCTGAAGGCAATGACCATAAACTAGGTTTTGTAAATACATCACCTATATCAACTGGTTCTTGAATGTCCATTGATTGCTTTGTTGTATTTCCTATTATGTATGGATATTCAGGGGTGGTCAATTCACTATCTGCAAAAGTTAAAAAGTAAGCATAAGTCCCTTGTGGGAACTCAGGTGTTACACAAAATCTTCCATTGTGTTCATCCAAGTCACCTTTGCTTTTTCTATATGTGTAATCTTGAATAAAACTACCTGGGGACAACTCTACTTCTATGCCATCTATCTTAATTGTATCTTTGTATTTAAACTTATCGGGTCTGTGTTTGTCCGTAGGTAATAAGGCATAGCCAGATCTAAGATTTTTTATTAAAGATTCATTGTCTAGTGGAGCATCATAACCGTATGGACCATAAATTGGATATCCGTCAAAACAAAATCCTAAAATTTTGCTGTGTCCATCTGGATGTCTAAGATGATCTTCTTGGTAATTTGTGTTTCTAAAATAATCATTTGACAACCAAAATCTTTCAAGATCCATACCTTTGATCAAATTACTGCTGTGATAATGATATGAGCCTTTTTCTTGTGGATGTCCTCCTCCTAGATCTACACCAAAATATTCACCAAAATAAACTGCGTCATAACTGAATCCTCTAGGTGGACGAGAATTACTTCCTGGTATACCTGCATCGGCACTTGGAGCAGTGCCAACAACGCCATTTACAAAAATACTGTGTATACCAAATGTACTTACTTGTGGATTTTGTGTGTTTTGCCCTGCCCTGTAAACAAAATTAAAATCATACTCTTGTTTTTGGATCGTATTAGGGTTAGGACCAAACGTTCTGCCTAAATTAAAATCCCACTCTAATCCTGCTCGTGCAGGCCACGGATCACCGTCACTTTGGAACCTAATTATATTCTGTCCAAGTGATATATGTGTTGTACTTTTAAAAATCGTTTGATTATTGCTAACCGAAATGTTTTTTGGATCAAATGCCATACTAAGTTCCTTATACAGTATTTATCGGACTTAGTTATGCAATAGATCCTAAGTCAATTGTCCTTGGGTCTGGTAAAGCAAAAGTTCCAAAATCTACATTTGCGTCTTCTAACATCCAATCAATTATACTGTTTACAGTGCGCCCTATATCTCCAAAATCAAAGTATTGATCAAAGTATGGACCAATAGTAGATGGATCGTATCCATTTATTAAACCTGTAACATTGCCTGTAACATTACCCAAAAATGTTCTTGCTTGTATTGTGTTAACAGCTAGTATATCATTGTCGTCTGCGTCTAAGTTAGCCGAAAGTTTAGGATCTGATTCATTTTCTAGTTTATCGTTATACTTATTATTAACGTAAATAAATCCATTATCTGCAACTTCTACGTCTATACCTATGCCGCCGTGGATTTTAATATTCTGCCCTTGAAGGTATGTTTTTTCACCGTTTTCTACTTCTAGAGTAATTTCTGTAAATGCATTTGTATCAGAAGCAATTAAAATGTCACCATTTGGAGTTGCGTCTATAAACATATTATCACCAGCAACTAGGGATTTTAATCTAATGTCATAATTTACTATATTATCAAAAATACCTATACCTGTGCCTGTATTCGTTACAGTGGTTTTCTCATTGTCACGCAGGTCTAGATCTTCGAAATTTCTGTTAACTTTTACAAACGCTTCACGGAGGTCATCTCCTGTACCGTCGTTTGCAATTTGCCCTATGTTTATTAATTCAATTGCCATCTATTTTTCCTAATTAACTTACTGTAATGCTGTTATTCATGCCGTTGTGGATACTACACTGGTAGTAATAAGTTCCTGTTCCGTCGATTGTCCATTGCAAAGTTCCTGTACCCTGGCCGTCTACGCCTGATGCCTGACTACCGGTACCTGCAACCTGTTGTGTTTTAATATAAAATGGGTGTGCAGAAGCTGTGCTTGCATCAACATTAAACTGTACTTTATCACCGTCGTTGTATGCTAGTGTTGGTTGGAACTGGTTATTAAATGTTCCATTTCTGTCCTCACCACTCATGTAGTAATTGTTACCTGCATTAGTAACAGTAATCTGATAATCTGGTACAAATGCAGGTGTTAAAGAAGTATCATTAATTGTTACATTTACAGATGCAGTCGGTCCACCTTCAAGTGAAAGTTGGAAAAATTCATCTCCTTCAGTCACACTATCTTCAACAAATGTAAAGGAAGTAGAAGCACTACCATTTGAGTCTAACACAAAAGCACCAGTTAAACTACCTGCTGATATATCCCCCTCTGATATTCCTGTAACTGAATAAGCAATACTGTCACCTTCGTTTCTTCCTGTGGTTGTTAATGTAATAGTTAACGATTCACCTTCGTCAACTGACACTGCACTAGGTGTCAGATTGTAAGTTGGAGCAAGGGATGTATCATTGATTGTAATATCAATACTTGTTCCCGGCCCATCTAGTGTGAGCGTCATAGTTTCTGTACCTTCAGTTGCTACATCCTCAGCAAAAGTAAATGTAAGTTCGTCAGTGTTATTAACAATTGTAAAGTTACCTGTCAAATCACCAGCACTTAAATCATTCGCATCAATACCAGTGATTGTATAAGCAACAGGATCACCGGTTGTAATATTAGTTGTCGTTAGAGTAATAGTAACACTATCTCCTTCATTAACTGTTGTGCTGTCAGCTGTTAGTGTAAATTGCGCTTCAGGAGTCAAACTTGTATCCTTTATCACAACTGATATTTCATCTGCACCGTTATTCAGCGTTAGAGTAAAATTATCGTCTCCTTCTGTGGTTGCATCCTCTGTTGTTTGGATCACTACTGATGCAGTGTTATTCAAGATAGTAAAACTTCCACTTGTAGGCGCTCCGTTGATGTCTGCAGAAGTGACACCTGTGATAGTGTAAGGCACAATTGTTGTATCAGGAATATTTAAAGTATCTAACGTAATAGTAAAGTTTTGTCCTTCGTTAACTTCGTTTGCAGTTGTAGATAAATTATATGCTTGTGAACCAGCTGTGCTTGTATCTGAAATTGTTATTGAAATACTGTCTTCGCCGTTTACAAGCGAAAATATTAGTGTTTCTAAACCTTCTGTAGTTGCATCCTCTGAAATTCTTAATATAATAGAAGCAGTATTATTTTGGATGTTTAGATTACCACTCAAACTTTCTCCAGCAATATCTTCGCTAGATACGCCAGAGATCAAATATGCAACATTAGTATTATCATCAACATATTCTGTTGTAAGTGTAATTGTAACATCATCACCTTCAGATACATTTGGAACACTTGCTGATAATGTATATGTAGGAGTGACTGCTACACTTGTATCATTAATTGTAACATCTACAAATTGTGGTTCATTGTCTAAACTTAATCTAAATGTTTCTGGACCTTCAGTTGTCAAATCAGCACTAACATTGATATTTAATGTTGCAGTTCCTAGTAAAACATTAAAATTACCTGTCAAACTTTCGTCGTCTATATCTGAAGAAGAAACGCCTGAAATTGTGTATGGAATCTGTACTCCGTCTGCTACATTTGTTGTTGTAAGTGTAATTGTAAACGAGCCGCCTTCGTTTACAGATACTGTAGATACTTGCAGGTTATAAGTCGGATTAAGTGTGCCTTCTTTGTCAACATCGCCTATCAGCATTTGTGTTGCAGAGTTAAATTTATTATAGGCAAAAAGATTAGGACCACCTTTTATACTGCGCTCGTCGCCATAATCGTTATCTAAACCTGTTGTGTAAATTTTACTACTACCAGCATTATTTGTTAAGAAATTCAACATTTCAGAAGTAGTAATGTCTGGTTGTATCTGTGCATACAATGCTGCTATACCAGCAACTTGAGGTGCAGCCATTGATGTACCGCTAATATTCATTATTTTAAAACTTGAATTACTAGGATAATCTCCATCTACAAATTTGTTCACTGTACTAGATGCACTCATTATATTCGTGCCAGGAGCATAAATGTTTACACCAGGACCTGATTCCGAACTTACTGCTTTTTGTTCTTTGCCACTCGAATGTATTGAACTATCGATATTTCCTACCATGAAGGCATTTTGGCTGTGCGGCGAACCTCCTCTATTATAATATCTTGCTCCAAAGAAAGAATCATTAAAAAAGTTATCGTAATCTGCTCCTCCGGGAACGTCTATCTTCTGGAAACTATTGCCTGCTGCGATACATACATGGACTCCTGCCTCTATAAGTTCTTCAAGGTCAACATCTACCGAAGCTACTCTAACTCCAAAACGATATCCTGCGCCATCGAACGTGCCTATCATTCCGTAATCTGTGCGTCTAGTGGAGCCTGACCAAGGTGTTCCTCTATATGTTCCGCCACTTATACGTGTAAAGTATGTACCATATCCCCAACTCATGTTTACTATTGTAGGACGTTTTGCACCTGTAGCAGCATCTGCTGGTTTATTATTGTGCCACTCTTTTATCACATCAAAACAGTCACTAACATCTATACCGGTGCCCGAATCACCGGAACCTTCTAAGCCTGCAACCTTTACACTATAGATTCTAGCATTTTTCGCCCAACCATAAGTAAGTCCTGCGGCTATACCTGCGCAATGTGTTCCGTGACCATCATAATCTCTGTAATGATTACTACTTTGTGTACCTGGTAAACCACTTGCAGAATACCAATCAATTTGCTGCACACGTGAGGTTCCAGAATAATTTTCAAATTCTGGATGATCTACTTGAATACCACTGTCTTGTATAACAATATCAACTCCTGTGCCATCCAATGTATGATTATATTCTGATGGACCAGCATTACCAATATAAGGATTATCTATAAAATTACAACGAGCAAGACCCCAGTTTATAAAGTCGCCTGAATCAGAACTAGTTTTAGTAAAATCGCCTGGTTGTGAAGTCAATCTTACCATTTCTATGTCGTCTCTTAGATCAGGACGTAATTCGCATGCTAACACTCTTGGATCATTATTTAATGCAGCAGCTTCTGCATCAGTTAAACTATAATGAGTATTACGCTGGGATCCTGGGCGAGCATTTGCAACTTCTACTGCACGACCTGGAATTGCTCCTGCACCTGTTGTTGCAATCATCTCTTGATTAAATGCTTCGTAGTCTACGCCTTTGTTTAAACTTACTATGTATTCTCTTTCGCTCATTTTAAATTCCTATTAATATAAAGGCTGCCATACAGCACCGTCGTAATAAACTGGATAACTTCTTCCTGATCCTTTTGCCGCAGGATCCCAAGTTACTCTGTCCGCAGCAACGACCATTCCATCTATTGGATTTTCTGGTTCAATTGCTAACGGTGTTAAATTCATAAAGTCAGTAAACATCGCATAATTCACCGCGTCAACCATTGGACTACTGTCATCTGCAAACACACTACCTTGTACATCTCCTGTAAACGATGCACCAGCTGTTAAGTAACCTGCAAGTGAATGATCGCCCCAGCTATACGCTGTATCCCAATTTGTTGCATTAGCTGTAGCTGTGTTAACATCTGCTGTAGTTGCATAACCTGCACCTGCATGGTCTCCCCAGCTATAAGCAGTATCCCAATTTGTGCTGTCCTCAACATTTGCTTTTGGTATTACATTGTTTACAGCATCTACTAATATTGTACTGTCGTCGCCAACTACACTACCTTTGATATCACCTACTATTCCGCCATTTGCATTTAATGTATCGCTAAACGGCGTGCCAAATAATCTAACAGCGTCTGCAAGCAAATTAATAGTAGTATTTGTACCTTGCGGGCTTAAAGTAATACCGTTGTTGTTGCCTGCTGCTGTTGTAATTTGTATACTATCGTCTGCTGTAATATTGTTTACAAATAGAGCCGTATTAAAACTTACATCGCCTGCAATATTTGTTGTGCTACCTGCATGTCCAATGTTGATTGTTGTTGCTGTTGCACCCATATTAAGTGTAGAATTATCAATATCACCAGTTAAATCGCCTACAAAATAAGCACCGTCAAGGGCTGTAAATGCACCTGCTGTTTTAAATTCTAAAGAAGGATTTGGACCTGCATCTAAATAAGGTCCTGTAAGCCATGTGTGAGTTTCTGCTTGTGTTTGAACAACTGTGTCGCTACCGTACGGATTAATGAAAATAGTGTTGCCAGTATCAGTAGTTGCGCCTGCCTTTATTTGTAATGGTCCAGGACCGTTAGTATCAACTAATGAAACATTTATTCCTATACCTGCAAAACTTGTAGCATGCATAGTATTGTTGACCGCATCTACCATTACAGACGAATCATCTGAAAATACTGATCCTGTAACATCGCCTGTATGATAACCTGTAGTGTTACCTATAACATCACCTGCAAATGTAGCATCTATTCCATTTGTGCCACTATTAAGAACTGTCACTCCGTTGAGAGCTTTAACATCTCCTGTAACATCTCCTGACACATTTCCTGTAACATCGCCAAGTAAGTCGCCTGTTACATTTCCGTAAACTCTTGCAACATTTAATTCTTTATTAAAGTTCCATCTATCATCAACACTTGTATATGTGAGTGCTGCACCTGAACCGTCAACACTAAGACCTGCACCATTGGCGGCATTTGCGTCTGCTGCTCCACTTGCAACTACAACATTAAGATCGTCTACTGTTAGTGTTGTACTGTTAATTTCTGTTGTTGTGCCCTGTATTGTAAGATTACCATTTACAACAACATCGTCTTCAAAAAACGCAGGACCAGCTATTGTGGGTGTAATTATTTTTCCTGCAACACCATCTATTATGACTGTGCTGTTATCTGAAACTACAGAACCTGTTAAGTCTCCAACAAAGCCACCACTTGCATTTATAGGCTGTACTACATCTCCGATGAATCTTATTTTATCAGCAGTAATGTTTACTTCACCTGTTGCTGCTGGTTGAATGTTTATTAGTTCTTGTTGATTATTACCGCTTGTTGTAAGTGTTAATCCTCCTATACCTGATATAGGTGTAATCATTGTAAGATTACTTGTGCGTGATCCTGTAAGGTCTAAAGAAGTTGTGATAGATGCATTTGTAGCATTCACGTCACCTGCTGTGACTGTTGTACTAGTTGTTGTTGCGTTTTCAACATTACCAACAACTAAACTGCTTATTCCATCTATAAGCATAGATGAGTCGTCACCGAATACAGATCCTTGTAGATCACTTACAAATGGTGCACTGCTAAATAAACTACCTAGTTGATCATCTAAATCCTCTATTCTTAAAAAACCAATATCGTCTGTAAATTCAGATAAAAATTGAGGAGCGCCGCCTAGTGCAGCATATGAAATCAAACCTGTTGTAGAATTGAAAACAACACTTCCTGACTCGTCAACTAGATTACCTACTAAATTAACTGCTCTTACTCTGCTCCAAGCTCTTTCATCTGTACCTATATTGCCTGTAAAAGTTGTTTCTGGTTCTATATCGCCTGAGCCGACAATGTTCTGTACATTAATAGTACCTAGATCACCCAATGGCCTATATTCGATTCCGTCACCGTTGGAATTTACTTTTACAAAAAAGTTTTCTGCGTCTTCGAATGTTGCAGGTGTATCAATTAAATCTGAAAACCCTACAGGTTTTACTGGAAAGCCTCGCACTAATAATTCTGAAGTGCTGATAGTTCCACTAGAATTAATATCATTAACGCTTATTATACTACTATTTGTAAGATCTAGATTATCACCGTCGGGCAATTCCTTAATTTTATTGCCGTCTGTAGTGTCTAATACTAGGGGAAATCTATTTGCCATTCTCTAAATCCTATTGTTATACATATTTATCGTAATCAACTTATACGCCACCTTGTGCAATTTGTCTCCAAGCACCTGCTAGATACACTACCATAGTTTGTGCAGCGTTTGACATTGGATCCCAACTTGTACCATCTGCAACTGCAACCATTCCGTTTACTGGACTACTAGGCTCTGCTGTTAATACAGGTAATGTAAGTGTGTCTGTAAATGTTGTACCGCTAGGTAAACCGTTTGCTTGTATTGCTCCGCCTACAATTGGTGCGTAATCTAAATCGTTTGTAAAATCTGAAAGTGCTGTTGGAATATCAGCTGTTAGTGCAAGTGTGCCATCTGCGTCTGGTAGTCTTACAGTTCTGTTTGCTGTTGGATCAACAACTTCTAATCTTGTATCAAATCCATCTGTAGTAGAGCCTTCAAAGTTTATGTAAGCGTTTTTACGAAGCATAATAAAACTATTATCTTCCATTGTAAGATTAGTAGTAAGGCTTATGCCGTTTCCTGGATACCAGTTACTATCTATGTCGTCCCAAATCAAAGGTTGCATACTTCTGCTTGGTGCTATAGTTGCTGTATCAACATCTGTAAGGTCATTAATTTCTGTTGCGCCAGCGGCAGGTAATCCTGTAACAGTTGAACCTGTAAAGTCTACTGAACCTCCACTTACAAAATCAACTGCACCATACATTGTGGTTGCTACGCCGCTTTGGCTGTCTAGTGCAATGTGTGTGCTTTCTGCACCTGTTGTTTTACTTGACAGATACATTGTTTTATCTGCGTGACCTATAAAGGTTGCTGCTTCAACAATACCAAATGCACCATCACTAACTTTTACTCTACCTGAACCGTGTGGTGTAATATTAATATCATTATTAGTACCAGAAGACAAGTCTAAATTTGCTGATGCAACAATCTGTATAGGACCTGGACCAGTAGAGCCACCATTTGAAATAGTTAAGTAATTGTCACTTGCTGCCATCCAGTTTGTGCTAGATATAGTGCCTGTAACCTCGCCAGTAATTTTGCCATTCACACCATCTACTAACAATGTTGAATCATCAGCAAACACACTACCTTGTAAATCACCTACTGGTAAGTGCTGTTGTGCTGCTATTGCTGCGTCAACTTCTACTTTGGTATATGTTGTTGCTTGTGGTGCATATCCTGCTGTTGAATGATCACCCCAACCAAACGCTGTGTCCCAGTTTGCTTCATTAGTACCATCTGCATAACCTGCTGTGCTATGATCACCCCAACCAAACGCTGTGTCCCAGTTAGTTGCTTCTGTGCCTGATATATTTGCACTTGGGATAACGCCGTTTACACCATCTACAAGTAATGTTGAATCATCACCAAATACGCTACCTTGCAAATCTGTTACTGCTTGATCAACTGTAAAAATTATTTGGTCTGCGTCATCGTCTCTTGTAACTGTAACGTTAGTATGATTGTTGTGTACAAGCATTGGAGCAATAACGTCATCTGTATCAACTTCGTCTGCGCCGAGTAAAGCATATACTTCAGTAAAATTGTCATTAATTTTAGTAAAAGCAGTGCGTAAAGGATCTCCGTCGCCTTTATTTGGGCTTGTACCTAAATCAATTGTTTTTAGTGCCATTTGGATCTCCTTTTGCTACTTGTATTCTTAATTTGCCCGCAGTAGCTACTACTTGTCTAGTCTGTGGATTCTTAGTGTCTAAGGAAACTTTCGCACCTTTTGACACTAAGTTTTTTATATCTTTTTGATGCATTATAGTCTCCCTACAACAATTTCAATTACACCTTTATCTAAATCGTCTTTGTTTTCTAATGCTTTCCCTATTACTGTACCAATTTGTGGTAAAGATGATGCAATAGCATATCCTGGTATAGCACTTGTTACAAGCATGTCTCCTTTTTCAACTTTGCCTATAACCTTACATGGAACACGACCAGTAAGTGCTACTGCTGTAACATTTTCTGCTTCTAGATGGCTGTTCATTAGGTATGCAGGATTTGTAGAAACAACACCAGCAACCTTATTGCTTAACTTGTCTGTGCTTTGTGTAACTTCATTTTCTCCGCCAAACACAAGCACTGTACCAGGTTCATAATCTGCATCGGCAACATAGTTTTCTGCCAAGTCAGCATAGTAAGCTTCTGTTGCTGTACCTCTAAATAGTGTAGCATAAACATCTTTATACTTGTATGTTGCACTACCAATATCATAAGTGTTGTCAGTGTCAGGTACAATTCTTGCGCTATCAACTATAATAGGTAGTACGGAACTGCTAGTTGCAGAGTCTGCAACAACAATACCAACTTGACCTCCAACAGTTACACCAGTATTTGCACCAATAGCAAGTCCTGTTGATGCAGGACCTTTTTCACCAGGTGCTTCTATGAATGAACTGTAAATCCAATCAACTGCTAATACTTTTTCGCCATTGAAGTTTGAAAGTCCTTGTAGTGTACTTTCAGTAACGCCAGTGCCGCTTATATTCACACTACCTGCTATGCTGATATCTGGATATGTAGGTGCTACATATCCTGGATCACTTGGATTTCCGCCAGTACCAGCACTACCACCTGCTGCACGGAGTATTTCACCTTGTGATGGAGTTTTGAGTACAACTGTAGTCCCGTCTAGTGATAAAACTTCATAAGTGCTGTCACCGCCTAGTATAAGTGAGTTAGCCTGAACACTACCGTTAGCGTCTGTTTTAACAATTGAATTAACTTCTCCTGAAATAGTTACATTGGATATACCGTATGTACTTTCACCTGTTTTGATAAGAGCTTCACCAGGATCTTCTGAATCGAGAACCTCTACTATAAAGTCTTCATCAGCTAAGCCACCGCCTTCTGAAATTACTGTGCTAAACGGAATTTGATCTATATCATTATCTGAACTATCACCTGCATAGTTACCTAGCACAGTCCCGTCATTAATTCTTTGAATTTTCTGTAAAGGCATTTGGCCGTTGGCAATAGTTACAAAGCCATTAGTAGTAGTAAATAATGCGTCATCAAATGCTGCTACTCCAAGATCATTTTGTGTAATGCCAGTAGCATCTGCTCTCGTTGTTGCTGCATTCAAATTAAGTTTAGTTTGTGATATATTAGCTGCGCCGAATACATCGTCGTTAACAATTGCATTTGGCTTGAGTTGTAAGTTTATAGTAGTAAAGCGATCAGTTACAACTCCGCCAACTTCAGTAACTTCTTTGTTGGTAAGTATTTCAATATCTGATGATGCACTTAACACACCATTTACCCATTCATCAACTGGTCCGTCAACAACAAGACCTTCTGCTCCGCCTGCAACAACTAACACATCTGGATCAGCTGATATACCTACAGGTTTGCCATCACTTATTTCACCAGTTAATGGTGTATAGGTTATTTCTACAAGATCGCCTTCATATCCAGTTACATCTTGGACGTCTACAATTTGTCCTGTAGCACCAGTAATTGTTCCAGTAAAGTTGTCTCCTCTACTAAAAGGTCCTGATACAACAGAAGATCCTAATACAAATATTTTTTTGTATTCTGTTGAAACAAGCAATTGATCTTGATCAAAACTTTGATACTGCAAACTACGCAAGTCTTTAATTTCGTCCTGAACACCTCTGCCTTCGTCAACATAATTTTTAGTTGCAGCATCTGATGAACTATCAGGCTCTTTTATGTTTGTAATAGTATTGCCTGCTGCGTTTAAATCATCTGTCATAGGAACAGCACCGTTAGGAGCAAGTACACCTGGACCTAATTTGTTAGCAACTGGTGTACCGTTTACATCGTAACCTAGTCGTCTGTTTACATAACCACGCACAGCAAGTTCAGTTGGAACTGTGTCAGCTGCGTTATCTGTCATTGCAGTATCAGTTGAGAATTCAGTGACAACAACACCACGCTTAAATCCTAGACCGTCAACATCTGAAAGTGCTAGTGATGCACTAAATGTAACTGTACCAGTACCTTGGTCAACGCTAAAGAATCTACCAACTCTAAAGATACCGTTTTGGTCTGTTGAAACATAGAACACACGCCCCTTACCACGTTCGTCAACTTCTTTAGCCTGATCTTTTTCCGAAGGCTCACCAAAAATGACAGTTGGATAGTTTGATTCGTTAAATCCGCCTGAACCAACATCTAAGAAGTCATGTGATGTAGCACGACATGTTGATATGTTTACAGTTACAGTGCCTGTTGCTCCTGCTTGTAGGCCACATCTTAACGTAACAAGTTCTGATCCTAAAACTACAGGTGTCCCTAAACCATCTGCGAGTGTAGGACCTGGTTGAACAAAGTCTTCTAAGTTAACACTGTCTATAGCAACAATATCAACTATACCGTATTCGTTATCTTCTGCAACCGGAACTATTGTGTCAGTTTCGTCTACACCTCTATAGTTGAATACATAAAACTTTTTACCTTCCCATACAACTATAGGTGCTTCAGTTAGTGTATCTGCTGTCCAGCCCACAGGTCTGTTTGATTCTGGAGTTCTTGCGTTATTATTTAAACGGAATACTTCGTTGCTGTCAACTGTTGACTGCACAGCAATTACTGTGTCGCCTATAGTTCCGCCTTTTGTAGTTCCTGTCCCTGCTAGAGGTACTTCTTGTGCTTTTGCAGTATTGATAATTAATCTAATGTAATCATAAGTTGAATCAAATCCTGATTGTAGCTCGTCATTTTCTAGTTCATTACCTAGACTGTCCGAAGTTAAGAAGCTAATTGATCTATAAACAAAATCTGGATTTTCGTCAAATATAACAGCAGTTGATGGTCTAATAGTAAGCACATCTGGTCTAGCAAAATCTGATATAATATGGGTTTGGTTTCTTCTATAGTTAATTCTTTCACCAAAGCCTACATCTTCAAGTAGTCCACTTGTACTAAACTGGCTGTCGCTTGTTGAAAAGTTAAGTTTTAAAACTCTACCATCAAACATAGGAGTGTTAGAATCTACAAATGGTGAACCAGTAATATTTACAGCAGTTACTACGCCCCCGTCAACTTCTGTAACAGTAATGTAAGCATCATTGTCTGTAGTTCCGCCTGCTAGTTCTACACCACTAACTGTAAAATTATCTCCTACTTCATAATTTGCGCCGCCATTCACTATTTCTAGTTGATAACCATATCTTATAGTTCTATTGATATTAAAAATTATACCTGATGCAAGTGGATTGTTTGTGTTCTCAGATGCGAATGGAATTTCTGTACCAATATTTTTATGTGATGCAAACGTAACACCTGTAGGAGCAACGTTTGCAACTTCGTACCTTGCAAATGCAGGAACAGAAGGTTGCCATATATCAAACTCTGATCTATTTGAAGGATTTACCTTGAAGTCATATGCATACAAGAACAAAGATAATCTATTATTACCATATCCTGTGTTGTCAACCCTAACTGGTACACTTCCTGCACCTAATGCAGTTACAGTAGAATCTCCTGTTATAGGTCCTGTTATTTGTAATTCATTTGTTGTATCAAATGCACCATTAGTATTTTTCAAATAAATGGTCCTATCGCCCGATGGTGAAACAACACTATCATCTAATTGACTTGTGTTCACAGCTACAACACCTGTTGCCCCTGTGATGTTTTGTGTTATTTCGTCGCCTGCTTGTAATATTACAGGATTTGTAAGTTCTAGAATAACGTCAGCATCAAAAGTTTTGGCAGGCTCTACCATGTCTTGCGCAAGTTGAATTGCGTCAGGTATTTCGTTAGGATCAGAGCCTTCTGCAACAAGTCCATATTCACCATAGCACGATGATCCTGTTAGCGATCTAATTTCTGAACCATTCTTTGAATAGTAACTACTCCAGCAATAGTATGTAAACATAGATACCATTTCTGATAATGCACCGTTGACACAAACAAGTCCATAACCTTTGTCGTTGATTTGTGTAAAGTCGTTGCCTAGCATTGATCTATTACCAGCTGTTTGAAGGGTTATTCCAATTGGACTAGATAAATCATCTAAATCTACTCCGCTTGCTAGTTCGCTAGTAAGCCCTGTAAATCCTGCACCATCGTTACTGTCAGGTGATAATATTATTTCAGCAGTACCAAATTCTTTGTCATATCGTGTAACAGCATTAACTTGGAAACGTCTTCCATCTATGTAAAACACACTAGGTGTTTCGGGTCTACGTACAAATAATCCTTGGGGCTCTGTTTGGCTTCCTAAACTTTGTACACTTAATCTAAATGCATTACCGTCGACACGCTCTGTGACTTGTATTGCAGAGTTACCTACGAAGGCGTCAACTAATAAACCTCCTCTAAACACTTGCTTGTTATCTGATTTTGCAAAACCTGTACCAGTCTGACAATATGGAGATTTAGTTAGAACTTGTCCTTCTGGATCAAGCACCATTTGGAAACCGCCGTGTCCTTGTCCTGTAATGTTACGTAGTATAGTTGCATCGTTCATTAAGAACACATCCATTTCGTCATTACGCAATGGAGGATTATATTCCGAGTTAAATGCAAACACGACTGTTTCTATTAGATTGTTGACAACAGTTGATGGACCGTCTATCTGTCTCCAATATAAATTAATTTCTGATGCATCAAATGTTGTACCTGACACATGTTCTATTGTTGGTGTATAGTAGCGATCCTCACTTTGTATATTTTCTTTAATAATATTGCCCAAGCGATAAATCTTTCCGCTTTCCCAACCGGTAGGATCTCCGTCGCCGTTGAAATTGTCAAACTCGTAATCAAGATTGACTCCAGGATCTGGTGCAGCACCGCTTGGTCCATATAATGGTGCAGGCGATATACCTCTAATAATGTCAGCAGCAAGTGTGTAAATATGTCTTATGCCCGCGACAGTTTCTGTTTCTGTACCGGATTCTACTGCACCTGCATAGTATTGTCCTTGTGCTTCTAAAGCAAATTCATTTCCGCCGTTGCGTAAATCATTTACTAGTGCATCGACAATTAATCCTGCATCTCTAAAACACTTGGCTCTCGAATATCCAGCAGATCCAATAAGAGCAGAATACGTTGTTTCTACGTAGTTAACAACTTGCTCTTGTATAAATTCTTTATTGTCTATTAAACTAAGTGCAGCAGTATTCCAAGTTCCTACATTCTCATATCCAGCACCTATGTTTTTTAATTGATCAGGTTTTAGCAAGTAATGATTTCCGAAGTAGCCGTCCACTTCCCCCGACAAAGGATTGATATACTGCACACCATTTGGAACTGTGAGTACAGTAAAATTATATTGTGCAGCGCCGCCTTCGCCTAGGGCATTGTCTTGTACACTTATTATTTCGTTTGCCTGGAAATCCTTACCTGGATTGATTACTGTAATATCTGTTACGCTGCCGCCTGCACCTACTGTGATTTCAAAAACAGCATCACTACCACTTTTATTTGTGAAATAATCTACATCGGTGATAGTATAAGTACCAGGCACTCGTAAAGCGTCAGTGCTTGCATCAAAATCAATTGTTTCAATTCCGGTTTTACCTAAAATTAAGCCATCAAATTCAGCATCTCTATAGAAGAATAAATTTGCCCAACGTGATTGAGAAACTCTATTTTTTGGACGTACAATAACTCGTCTAAACTCGTCACCTTTAATTGAAACATTTGGCGGCACACGAATAGGCAAATCTTCTTCATATATGCCCGATTCAATGCGTATTGATATTTGTGTTTGGTTTACAATATTACCGTATTCTAATTCTTCACCGTTCTCAAATTCAATTGGTTCTAACAACTGGACTTCTATCTCGTCTGTTTCTATTACTGAAACAGGTCTAGCACCCGACTCGTGTTTGTAATCTATAATACGTCCTATAGCACCAGAACTTTTACCTCTAACTACCTTACCAGGAATAATATCTGTATTTTCGGGATTGGCTTGATCAATGAATCCGAAATTACCGTTACCTACATTAATTTTGTATGTTGTTTGTCCGTCAACAATTGTTGGAGCATCTAGTGGACCATCATCGATAACCTGTAAAACAATATCAAATTTTGCTTCTATTGCATTATCTGCCTGTGCGTCAGGAGTTTTTGTTAGATCAATAGTTTGTAAAACTCTATCTTGATAAGTTGTAGGTACAGCAGTATTGGTTAGAATGTAATCTCTTACAAGCACCTTTGCATATTCTATGCCTGCAACTGTGTATGCTTTTTGCGAACCTATTGCCTTTTGTGCACTTACATTAGAATAGTATCTTAAACCTGCATAGCGTGATAGATAGTTTGCGTTATTTCCTAACATTGCATCTAGTGATACAGAGTCTAAGATTAAACCTACATCTCTTTGGCATGTTTCTTGATTGTACTGATCTGCAAACTGCGGATATGTATAATTGATATATCCTATAACTTCTTTAGCAACAAATTCTTTGTTAGCAACAATTAAAGATCTAGCATCATTTCGTCCTGCAATTGGACTTGTAATACCCGAAGTAATAACTGTGCCATATCCTTCTCCGTTATTGTAAGTCATAGTTTGCATATACGGACCAGGTTCTTTTGGCGCAGCAATCATAATTTCTTCTGCTTTGCGAGCAGCAGCATTTATTGACTTATAGGCATAAGCAGGATTTCTACCTTCTTTTCCAACTGGTGTATAAGTTTGTCTATCATCACCAGATGCTTCTGACACAAATATGTTTACCTTACTGGTTGCAGCATTACTATCTACATATAATTTTGTTGCAGCTTGTAAATCGTCAGGGCCAAATGGCAAACCTGTTCCAGCAAGCTCTCCTGGATGATCAAATAAGTTTAAGGCGCCTGTCATTGTGTCGCCTTGACGTCTTACAATACTCTTGCGAGGTAAAGCAACGTTGTCGAGCCAATTGCCTTCTAGATCGTCATCATATGCAGCATCAGTAAGAGTGCTTACACCTGTGCCGCCACTAGGTAAAATACGTGCGTTTAGATTGACTGCGTCTTGTTCTGAAGCATACAATCCTATATCTGTATTTGATGCAATACCTATGTAATAGGTTGTGCCCGAAACAAGGTTGATTGGGTCGTCGCCTGTAGTATTATAAACAAATGGAGCTCCATTAAATGCTGTAGTCAGTCCATGTCCTTCCTGGACTCTAAAGTAACCTGATACAAAAGAGCTTGCTGTAATTGTATATTCGTCTGTATTTAGAGGTTCATCACCTAGTCTTAATCCGCCGCCTGCAACATCTTTTTGCTGATAGTTTCTGTCAGCATATGATTTATTAATAACAAGTGAACCGATTTCTAAGTCTGTGCCGTGCACATCATTAAAATAGTTTATTGCATCCTGACTTACTGTAACATTGGCAATAGGTTGAGTTGCAGCATCTAATGGACCACTAAGTGTTGGAGCAGGGTCGTTTGATACTTTAGAAACAAGTTGTTTAAGAATAACCTTTCCGTCGACAGTAAAATCAAAACCTATAGTATCTGCATTAGAATCATTAAGAGCACTATCAGATGCAAATTCTAACAAGTTTAATCCGCTGCCATCTGAACGAACTACAGGTATTTTGTTTTCGTTACCTTCATAACTATTTGGTGTATCGCTTAGATCAGTAAATGATATTTGTCCACCTATACCAAAAACTGCATAAAGTTCTGAAAAGTTTTCGTTAACTTTACGAAACGATTCGCGAATACTATCGCCTGTGCCGTCGTTACCTTCTACACCAATGTCAATTTGTTGCTTTGCCATTTGCTAATGCTCCGTTATATTGCTGGACTTGCAAGATTGTCCATATCAAAATTTACGCTAACACCACAACCACAAGCTGATTGGGCATTAGGATTTCTTATTTCAAAAGTTGAACCTACTAAACTGCGTGTGTAGTCAACTGTTGTTCCTATCAAAAACATAAGTGAGTGTTTACGTATAACAAAACTACAATTATTGTCTGTTTTGATAACTTCGTCGCCTTCTTCAAGTTCTGTAGGAGACTTCATAGTTCCCCATTCATACTCAAACCCTGCACATCCTCCGCCTTTGATATCTAATGTAATTGCATAGCACTCATTTTCTTCACATAGTGTGTCAATTTGTGCTTTTGCGGCGTCAGTCAAGGTGCAGATACTCATATTTTTCCTTTCGTTAATACTATTTATGAAATAATTTTATAATCTTAATGTAAATATAATTATGTATTTGAAAGAATATAAAAAGCAAACACGGCACGTTAGAACTAGCAAAACGGGCAAGGAACACACCTACAAGCGTGAATTAACTATTTGCGTATTTCGTTGTGACAGTTGTGATATAGAGTTTGAACGTACAAGGGGAAGTATGGATCCTAAGCGTCTAAACAACAACTATTTTCACGTTTGTAAAAACTGTGATGCTAAAGTGTTTGCCCAAAAGAAAGGCGTGGAACGCAAACAAGTTTGGAATCTCCACGCCAGTTCTGATATACCTATTTCTAAGCTGTAAATGCAGGATGACCTTCAAAGTACATTTGTATCATTACGTGTATAGCCGTATCGCAAACGATAAGGATAGTACAGAATGTTAGAAATAAAGGAAGGCCACCGTACATTATTTTTTTCTATTCATTGTCAATGATAGAGTTATAGCAAATCCCATATAACATATAGAAAATATTGATAATGCACCTACAGCGTATTGTATATCCATTATATGTTCTTCCAAGTAAATGCTCCAAAGAACATTTCATCCTCAGACATTTGTCCCCAAGGAACACTTCTGCTTGGATCTGGATTCATTGGATTGTCTGCTGAATTATCAAAAGCACCTTCTACGTGTAGTACAGTTCCTTTGGGCATAAACTTAGGTTCACGCCAAGTGTATGATAACTGCCAAGCGTAGTCATAACGTGGAATGTCTATAAGTTCTTCCCAAGTACCATCTGGGTAGTATGCTGTTGCTCGCATACTTTTACCACGAAAGTGCATATGCGGTAAAAATGTATGCAGGTTAATGTCATTTTGCAGTACTATCTCTGCTTCTTGTACAAAGTTAGGATCGTAAGGCGGAATGTTTGTCCAGGTATCTGGGAATATACAAGCACAATCGCCTGCCATTCTTTCTTCTGGTACTACACCTTCATCGTGAAAGTATAGTCCAATACGTGCTTTGTCAGTTCTTGCAGTTCCGTCTGGTGTATAGTGCAACTGTAGATTTACAATTGACCCTGCACGTAAAAGTCCGCCTGTGTTAGCATCGTAATAGTCAGGTGTTCCTCCTGGAACATACGCACTAATTTGTGCATAGTTCATATCGCCTTGACCTTCACCTGATGTACCAAGCAAGTTCATATTACGCTCGCCAGGTAAACT
>Ga0255760_10000071_pt1 | contig 90755 bp, 141 predicted proteins | sample 071ome_25_FD_179960 | JGI IMG/M metagenome (GOLD analysis project Ga0255760, IMG submission 179960) | Coastal salt marsh microbial communities from the Groves Creek Marsh, Skidaway Island, Georgia - 071410BT metaG (version 2) | ecosystem: Environmental > Aquatic > Marine > Intertidal zone >...
TTACGGTGAACTCAGTAGAGTAGCTTGGGATGATTATATAAAGTCTTTAGCAGATATCTGCCCTCTTTTACCGGGCGGGGGGTATAGCCCTAGTAAAGCTATTGGTGTGAAGATTAACCCAAGTAAGAAATTCACTGTTAGTGATTGTACGTGCCCATCTGATTTATTCCTATAATAGTTCTTTCCTTTTGGAGGAATAATGAGCGATACTTTACCAGACATCAAGGTAAGCAATACTACTTTCTCTGATGTCAATACCCTGACGGGTTTGGCTGTAGGTACAGCCTTAGTTATCTCAAATAAATCTACATCACCTATTCTACTACAAATCTCAGCCACTGAGCCATCTCCAACATCCCGTAATGGGGAGATATTAAGCATCTCTCCTAATAGTACATCTGTTAAGATCGTGACTGCAGGTGAGAACACCGTATGGGCTAAGTCTCTGAGACACACCGATGCCCCTCTAAGCGTACAGGACAATACATAATGCCTATCTTACCTCCAGATACTGGTGGGTCAGGTAATGGTTCTGACTCAACAGCTATACGAGAAGTTATCTTCACAGGAAGAAGCACAGCAGCTTCACAAAACCCAGTAGTACTTGACACACCTATTCAAGTAGAGTTTGGTGTTGCTCAGGGCGGTGTTAATGATCCGTTACAGATAGACGCAGCAGGCAACATAACCTGTAACGAGGACGGAACGTATTACTTCACAATAACACTACAAGCGGGTAGAACAGGATCGGCTGGGGTCTCGTTCTTATACGGAAGATTACTTGTAGATGGGTTTCAGCCAGCATCCTCCGTCCTAGTTGAACTAGATGATGCTAATGTAATCATCCCGATGCAGTTTGACGTAGTTGTTCCTTTGACAGTTGGTCAAGTTGTTACTGTTGAGATCTATAGGGATTCAGCTGGTAATAACTCAGGGGGGATTGCCCAAGGTGTTCCTACTATAGGGACTTGGAATAACGCCTCATGTGCAAGTCTAACAACAAGCCGCCTTGTACCTGCAGCAGCAGAAATCCCAGAGCCAGCTCCCCAAAGAAGTAATAAAGTTCTTGTTAAGACGAAGGGTGATTTCCCCCTCCCGATAGGTGGAGTGATTACCTTAGTTGATAATACAGATTACGAGATCAACGGAACGATTGACTTAGTTACCGACCGTATCGAGCTTACAGGTTCAAACAACGTATATGGTCTTAACCCAGAACTCGATATCCTGATCACCAATAATGCTACAGCTCTTATCCGTGGTAGAGATGCAGGATTTATAGGTAATAATTGTACGTTTGTTAATATCGGTGGGAACATCTTTGACTTAGAGGATACCGCTGGGAATGAGGGAACTAATAGCTTCTTCCTCTCGGAGTGTGTTCTAACCAACTCACCAGCTATTGGTAGATTCCAAGACCTATTGATCGTCAACTTCGATAAAAATGCTCTAAGGAATATGGCCACAGGTGCTTCTTTCGAGGGCACAGCTAATGAGGCTATGCGAATAACTGGGAACATCCTAGAGAGCACTACTACAGGGACTGTGGTTGATCTTGGAACATCAGTTTTCGGAGCTATGTCAATAGATCACAACTTCATTCAAGCTTCTCCGGGACTTGTCCTTATTGATGGATTGCCAAGCAGTGGAAACATAGCACTTGGTGGGCAGGGGGTAATACAATCGAATACAACCTTCGGTGGAAACCTCCCAACCATTAATAATATTTCCTACAAGGATGCCCGTTGGAATTGGGGGCTTAATAATAATGTTCCTGATAGTGCAGCTATAGGCTCTCTATACATGGAAAATAACACCGTGGAGACAACCTTCTCCGGTGTAAGTATTCCAACTAAAGTTCTCGGGACGACAGTTGCAGGTGAGAATATCCAACGCTTCACTATGCCGGGTAATAATACACTTAGGTATGTCGGTAATAAGTTCTTTGATGGTACGGTTACCTACTCAGCGAGTGTTAAACGTTCTAGTGGGTCTGGTAACAGGTTGATCAAGTTAACGGTCTACAAGAATGGATCTCCTCTGGCAGGGGCCTCTCAAATACTAGAGGTTACCACGAGAGAGGTTCCTGTAACTATTCTTGCTAATACTAACATCCAACCTAACGATGAGTTTGAGTTGTGGATCTCCAACGAGGAGAATACTAATAATATGCAAGTATCCCAATTACAATGTAGCATAACCTAAGAGGTAATCCCCGTGATAAAAGCTAAGGTAGTTAAGAAGGGGAGAACTTTTAATAAGATCAGGAAATCTGTCAAAGACATTCACCAAGAGAATGTACAGATAGGTTACTTCGCAGGTCAGGGGCAACACACCTCTGGCCTTTCGTTCCCCGCATTAATGGCTATCCATGAGTTTGGGACTGATGACATCCCTAAGAGACCTGTTTTCCAGATCACAGCCTTCGGAGCTAAGCCCCAAAAATCCTCAAGAGTTAAAAGTGCTATCCGTAATTGGTCAAGTAACTTAGCTGGCAGGGCTGATGCTAAGCTCCTATTAGATACCATCGGTAAGTACTACCAGAAAGAGCTTCAGAGCCTATTTGGGGATACTTCAGCCCTTGCATCTAATAGACCTACCACTATCCGAATTAAAGGTCGTGATGAGCCTCTGGTGGACTCTGGAGAGCTTAGGGACAACCTAGCTTACAGAAACTCTATCGATGAGGAGATTAAGAAGTGAGATTATTAAAAGCTAAGACACTCACCTTTAAGAAGTTCGAAGAGGGCTTCTACGATGAAGATGGTCTTTACGTTGATGGGTTCGAGCATGAGTTTGATGTCGAAGGATCACTTCAACCATTTAGATTAGGAACCAAAAGAGATGTTCTACCTGAGGGTGTTTCATCTACAGACGCTAGAGTGTTCTTCCCTAGGTCCCCTATCTTCACAACAAACCATCTTGAAAACACACAAGCTTACGAGACAACCATTGACGGCTATGTATATGTGACAGTCGAATCGGATCCTTGGACTGAGACCACACTTTCAATCGATCACTATGAGGTTGTTTTAGTTCGCAAAGATAAGAATGAGAATGATGACCAATGATAGATTACGATCAAATTTATAGAACGTTTATTGGTATCGCTCGTGACACTGTTGGGTCAGAGTTAAGTACATCAGGTTCTTACCCTTCCGTTATCCGTTCTAGGCAAACTGGTCCCAAAACAAAGCCCGGACCTAAACCAGATTTCCCGTATATCACTGTGGACATCCTGACAACAGGAAGACCCGGTGGGTATCTAATTGAACAGTCTATGCCTGATGATAATACCATCAGGTATGAGAATGTTAAAGAGATCCTTATTAACTATACCGTATTCGGAGGTAACTCCAAGGCGATAGCAGAGGATCTAGAATTTTTCTTTAGTACAGACGTTATCCTTGAGAGAGTTAGATCTGAGACCTCAGGTCAGGTAAGAGTAACCGATGGCATAATTGAAATTCCACAACTGCTTTCAACCTCATATAGCGAGAGTAGTTCATTCAATCTGACATTTGCAATTACAGATGTTAAAGATATCACCTCTACAGATATCAAAGGTGTTGAATACACTGGTGATGTGTTTAGGAGTGATGAAGACACTAACCCGCTCCCTATGAGTGGAAATAATTAATTAGGAGACATAATGGCTTTAAATCCAGTAGCCACAGTCAACATCAGCCTACAGACAACAGCTGTAAGTAGAGCTGGTTTTGGCACACCGATGTTTATTGCCTCACACAGTGCTTACCTAAGCCGTGTAAGGTCCTATGCAAGTGTGCAGGATGTAGCGGCTGATTTCAGTACGACATCTGACCCGTACCTAGCAGCACTCGCTTTCTTCTCTAACACCCCTTCAGGGCCACTCTTCAAGGTTGGTCGTAGGGATTCAGATGCTATCCTGACACCTGAGAACGTAGCAGAGAATACCGTTTATGAAGTTACTGTAACAGTTAATGATAATGATTCTGTAACCGCTAATTATACAGCACTACTTGCTGACACAGCTGAAGAGATTGCAACTGCACTTAAAGCTGACATTGACGCTGTCACAGAGGTAACAGATCACATCACAGCAACAGTGGTTGGTGTTGGTGCAGCAGCAACTCTGGAGATTTCGGGTAATACCTCTTCAGATGTATTCTCTATCACTGGCCTAGAAAATCTAGCGGATACCTACACAAGCACTGAGACAGGGGCTGATGCTCTTAATGCAATCCTTGAAGAAGATGAAGACTTCTACTTTGTCGCTGCAGAAGAAGATTCAGTATTCCGTGGGGAACTATCTACAGCAGTTGAAGCTATGGACCGCTTGTTCTTCCAAGCCTCTTCAGATACAGCTATCCTTGACGCTCCTGCGAGTAGCACCCCTACCAAGGACCGTACAATCACTCTGTGGCATGAAGATTCAGAAAACTTCCCTGAGGTTCAGTGGATCGGTGTTAATGCTCCGTATGCTCCGGATGAGAATGCTGTAACTTGGGCAGGTAATCAATTAAGCTTGTTCGCTGAGTCTAAAGACCCACGTACAGGTAACAAACTAACATCGACCCAGCAAACTAATGTTTTATCTTATGGATACAATATGGTTGCCCTTGTTGGTGGAGTTCCAGTAACTCGCCCGGGTAAAGTTGAAAGTGGAGAGTGGATTGATACCATCCGTGGTCGTGATACAATGACTGCACGTATCGGTGAGAGAATCTCTAGTCTGATTATCAACCAGCAAGGTGGTAAGATCCCTTACACAGCCTCTGGTATCTCTCAGATTGATTCTGCACTATCTGCAGCACTTCAACCATTCGTTGATTCTAACTTCTTAGAGTCTTATGTAACCAACCCACCATTGATCACAGAGATCCCAGCAGCTGATAAACAAGCTCGTGTACTACGTAATGTTCAGTTCACTGCTTTCCTTGCTGGTGCTATCCATGAAGCTGTGTTCAACGGCGTTCTAACAATCTCTGAAGGTTAATAGGAGAAATACATGGCACACGTAACATACTCAAGTAGACAAGTTGTAAGTAACTTCGGTGGCCTTCCTATTGATGGCTACGCAGAGGATAGCTTTATAACTATCACCTACAATTCCGACTTCTCAGCACCTACTGTAGGAGCTGATGGAGAGGTTGCCCTATCTATCAGTCCAGACCAGACTGGTACAGTAGCTTTTGATTTGATGGATACCTCTGCAGGTGCTAAGCGCCTAGCTGGTGTTTATGCTGCACAACGTGCAAGCGACACACCTATCCGCCTACCTCTTGTGATCTCTGATCCATCAGGTGCAACCTTGGTACTATCTAATAACGCCCACCTACAATCGATTGGTGAAGGAACTCTAGGGACCTCTAATAATTCCCGTACCTTCACATTCTTCGTTGAGAATATGGTGTTTACTGCAGTACCTAAAGGTGTTGGTGAAGCTACGGCTGGTATCGTAGATGAAGTTAACAACTTTGTTGAAGCTAATATTTAATTGATGGGGGCATAGCCCCCTCTTAAGGAGAGAACATGTCTTTCAATATAAACGATATAAATAAACAAGCGGGTATCGCAACTAAAGAGATTAATGGTGTAACCTATACACTCCATCTCCTACCTGCAACGATTGGTCTAAAAATGTCTTTAGAGATCAGCAAGCTTTTGGCTCCATCTATCGGTGCAAGCTTTGATGGTCTTCGTCACGATGAGTTACTTCATGGAGCACCTAAAACGTTCTCTGATTTAGCTACCCTCCTATCTACACAACTTGACAAGGTTGATGTTGCTGAGTTGATTTCAGCCCTCATCGGAAATGTTGAAGTTGATGGTAAGAAAATTAATTTTGATACTCACTTCCGAGGTAACTATGGAAGTATGATCCAATTAGTTGAGTTTGCCCTTAAGGAGAACTTCGAAAGTTTTTTTACAGAGAGCGGTTTTCAGACCCGTTTAATGAGTCTGATGGAGAGCCTCAAGACCCCAACTCAAGATCCGGAAGAGTCCTCAGACAAATAGAGAAGACTTGTTCACTCACCTCATTAGATTGGTACATCTATACGGTCTACCGAAGTAAATACAACAAAGAGACTATTCGCTCCCTTAAATATGAAATGACATTGCCAGAGCTTCTTGAATATAAAGAATACATAGATTGTATGGAAGCAATTGATACGGCAACTAATAAGGATCACGAGGAGAAGATGAAAGCTCTTGATAAAGGAAGCAGATAATGGCAATGACTATTAAGGATTTTATCCTACAGCTTGGCTTTGACTCTAGTGAGGTCGATAAGGGACTTTCTAACATAGAAGCTAAAATGGGGCGTATTGGGGCCAAAGCCCAACGCACCCAGCAAGCTAGGATGAAAGCCTCTAAAACTTTCTTTGCTGACCAACTACGTCAGGAAGAGAGGGCAGCCAAAGCTGCAGAAAGAATTCAAATCAGGAGAAACCGGGTAGCAACTTCCTTGGAGATTGCCCGTAGAAAGGCTAGCAGAGGATTAAGCTCTCTTGGAACTCCTGAGTCGAAAGCACAACTTAAGCAATTCCAACAACAATTTAATCAGCTCTCTAAGTCGATAAATAAGGCTTCTACAGCTGGAGACTTCTCTAAGATAACTAATCAGTTGAGATTGGTAAATGATCAACTAACTTCAACTGTACAACAAAGTAATAGAGCGGCTAGAGCATTTAAAGCTCAAACCTTTGCTATGAATGCTGCAAGGGATTCTGCAAGAAATCTAGCGCGCAGTTATCTTTCAGTCTTTGCTGCTATAGGTACAGCCGGAGCAGCTGGGCGTACAGGTATTGGTTTCGAATCTATCCAAGCGTCTTTACTAGCAGCCTCTGGTTCTACTGAACAAGCGGCTAAAGATTTTGAATTTATTAAAGATGTCTCGATCACTCTTGGCAGGGATCTTAGGTCTGGTGCTGAAGGTTACCAACAATTGGCGGTAGCTGCCAAGGATGCAGGCCTATCGGCTGACACTACAAAAGAGATCTTCCTTGCTGGTGCTGAGGCTTCAACAGCTTTCGGTCTAACAGCTGAAGATACATTCGGTGTATTCAGAGCATTCACACAGATCCTATCTAAAGGTACGGTATCATCGGAAGAACTTAAACAGCAATTAGGTGATAGATTGCCGATCGCTATGTCCACAGCTTCTAAGGCTATGGGTGTTACTGTTCAAGAGCTAACTAAAATGCTTGAGAATGGTGAGGTTGTCTCTAATGAGTTCTTACCTAAGTTTGCTAAACAGCTTCGTATAGCAGCCAGAGAGGGTGGAGCCCTAACAGCTGCATTAGATACCTCAGGTGTTGCACTACGTAGGTTGATATCAACAGTCCAGTTAAACATCTTTGATGCTTTTGAATCAGGACTTGGTGAAGGATTAGCGTCCTTCTTCAATGACCTTAGGGCAACTGTTGATCAGATGGCCCCAACGTTCAGAGGGCTAGGTAGAGTAGCAGGAGCTGCACTTAAAGGATTAGGTATTGCTATTCGAGCACTTGCTCAGTTACTAAGACCTTTTGGTATTCTACTTGATACGATCACCTCCTCAATGGAAGAGGTTTCCAAACAAGGTGAGGAAGGAACCAAAAACCTAAGCTTACTGGGAAGGATGACGAGAACCTTGATAGGTCTCTTCAAGATCTTAGCGGGTGTGGTGGTGTTACCTTTCGGTCTCCTAGAGAGAGGGTTAAACAAACTCTCGGGGATGGAAGATGGCCCTCTTAAAGGTCTATTGGCAATAGGTACATCTATTGGGACTTTGTTTGCGGGTAAGACCCTTCTAGGTTTATTCACAAGTGGTGGTACAAAAGCAGGATCAGCTTTTGGTAAGTTCTTCTTAAAGGCTTTCCTACTTGCATTCTCATTTAATATTGGTAGAGCAATCGGAGATGTTATCAATAAGTCTCTTCAAGAGAACTTCCCTAACTTTATGCGAGGGTTAAGTGACTTCATAGGAAGTGTTGTAGATAATATCAGAGCCCTGTTTGGTAATGAGGAAGCTGCAGCTAGGTTGAGAATAACTGGAGCCCAAGCCTCTAGAGAGGCCATGTCTAGACAGAGATCAAGGAAGAGCAGACGTACAGGCACAATAGGTCAAGTTAATATCGAAGTGAATGCTAATGGATTGGATGAGGAGGCAGCTACCCGTGTGGTAGAGACCGCTATCCAAAATAAACTAATCCCTTCAATGGAGGCTGTACAGTAATGGCTACATTCATCACTGACTCAGTAACAGGCTTTATCTTCCAACTTGATGCTACGACCAGTGTTCAGTACACATCCTCAAGCACACTTACTAATAACCCAATAGAAAGTGGAAGATCGACTACTGACCATGTTATCCAGAATCAAGATACGGTTACTCTATCAGGTATCCTTACAAGGGTGAAAGCTAAAGGCTCTAACTCCGAGTTTGTAACCGCACCTGAGAACTACATAGCTAATCTCCAAGATATTAAGGACAATGCAACACCTGTTACGATCACAACGTTCCAAGCTCCAACCTTCGGAGGTTTTGGGGAACCTAAGAACTTGATCACTCCTCTGCAGAACTGTATCGTAACATCTCTACAGATAAATAAGAGAGCGGGAGCAGGTAGTGGGGATCTATTCGTAGATCTCTCAGCTACTAAGGTTGAGTTTGCTGACCAAGCACAAGTCACTGCACAACCTACCGCATCCCCTAACTTTCAGAATGACGCTAGTAATCTTCAAAATGGTGCAGGGACAACCCAAGAGCTTAAGCAAGAGGACTTGCTTGAATGGAGTCAACGTCAAATATCAGAAGGCGCAAGCCTTATAGGAGGATAGTATGGCGGTAAGTATATTTATTCCCAACACCCCATGGAGTCGGCAGACAGTATCTCTCTCCGGTAGAAACTATATCTTCGAGGTTTCATATAATGAAAGGTCCAAGCGTTGGTATATTGATATTAGTCTTTCTGGTAGCGATGTCATTAATAGCGTCAAAGTTATGGAGAATTATGATCTGACAGGTAGGTATTGCTTACAGGACTTTCCCGATGGGGAACTCTTCTGCGCTAGGTTAAGAGAGACCTCTGACCCAGTGGGGAGAGATAACTTTGGAATTGGGAAAGATTATGAACTCCTCTACTTAACACTAGAAGAGATTGAACAACTAGGACTTTAAAAATGGCTAATGCTTTCATTCATAAATATGAATTGGTAATTGGTAGTCCGGCTAACCTTTTGAAGTCTACACAGAACACAGATACTGCTCCCCCTGCTCCGAGTTCTTTAACTCAGAATGATAGCTCAGATGTTGTTGTTGGGGGAGGATCTGATTCAGGTTATTCAGATTACTCAACAGTCCCTGCAGGGGCTATCACCTTGACTGATCTTCAGATCGAGGCATCGATAGACTATAATATCGCACCAGCTGGTAAGAACTCTCAACCAGCTGTCATCAAGATCTTTAACCTTAGTGACACAAATATTAACTTCATCACAGCTGAATCCTCAGTTATTCTTAGAGCTGGGTATCAAAAAGATGAAGCCCTCCCTGCTATCTATACAGGGCAAGTCGTTAAGGTCTACACAGAAAGGATTGGCCCTGACTACGTAACCACTATGGTGTGTAGTGATGGAGCCAATATCTTAAAGAATGCTAAGTACTTTAAGACCTACCCTAAGAACACAACCTATGAGAATATCCTCTCAGATTTAATTTCCCAATTTGTTTCAAAAGGTCTTGTTCAGGGTGACTTCACCAAGAACGAGAGAACATCAAAAGCAATAACAAGAGCACTCATCAGAGAAGGGTCACTATCCGCCTCACTATCTGCAGTATGTAATGAGATAGATTACGGGTGGTATATAACATTGGGGAAACTAAACGTTCACCCCAAGGAACAAAATGGATTAATCGAGTCCGTGGATATTATCGAAACCAATGTGAAAGGTGTTATTAGCCAGAATGATGATAAGAGTTCAACCTCTACATTCTCTAAGGCATCTAAACCACAAGGTATTAAACTCACAACATTCCTGAACGGTAACATCACAACCAATACAACTCTTAAGGTTAAGTTTGGAAGCTACCAAGGTGACTACAAGATTCAATCAGTTTCCCATAAGTTGAACTTCAGAGGTGATGCTTGGGATACAGAGATTGAGTGTCAGAGGATACCATAATGAAATTAAGTTTTGAAGATGTTATCAAGGCCACATTTGCTAACCTGATGACTAACCTTTACACAGCTATGCCAGCTAAGGTTGAGAAAGTTGGTAAGGTTGGAACCCAAGTAGTTATTGATGCTAAACCTTTAGTTAACCGAGTAGAGAGTGATGGGTCTGCCTATGAGACTCCCATCCTTCCAGAGGTCCCTGTGATCTTCCCAGCTGGTGGAGGAGCTATGGTTAGCTTCCCATTAGCCCCGGGCGATACAGTCCTCCTAGTCTTCTCTATGAGGAGCATAGAGGAGTTCTTAGCCTCGGATGGTATGAATGCTCAGACCCCCTTTAGTCGTAGAAAGCACAGCATCTCAGACGCTGTAGCCCTGCCCGGGTTATTCACTTCGGTCAACTCTCCGGAGGTTGACACTGAGAACTTATCTCTAAGGAATGGTATTGGTGAGACTGAATCAGAAATCAAGATCCAAAAGGACGGTAAGATTGTGATCAATGCAGCATCCGCTGTTGAGATAGGGGAAGGTGCAGCTGAGGCGTTAGTCCTCGGGGATGCTTTTAAGACATACTTTGATGGGCATACTCACCCAACGGGTGTAGGGCCTTCAGGGCCTCCTATAAGCCCGATGCCCCCAACAACCTTATCAACCTATTCAAAGACTAATTAGGAGGCTTAGATGGCTCTAGGGACAGCCTTAGAGGCAGACATTAAGACTGCCATAGCTAATAGTGAGGATGCCTCTACATCGGCAAACCTTATAGCTACAGCTATTAATAATTACCTCCAACCAGCTGAATATGGAGATGGTGCAGTTGTATACACCTCCTCCGTATCAGGGTCCAGCTTTGAACTCCCTACCTCAGGAAGTGCCTCAGCAGCTGCAGCTCAGTGGGCTACAGCTATAATGGGTTACTACGGAGCTGGGGGAATTGCCACAGGGAGCCCGGGGGATCCAACAACCCTAGATGAGGTAGTTCCACCGATCACTATTACAGCTTCAACCGTTGGGCCAGCCCTGACAACATCACTGACAGCAGTATTTAATAATGTAGGTGGTGATATCGATAGCAAGGCATCTGATATAGCTTCAGCTATTGAGACAGCTATCTCAGGTATTGTTGTTAGTTGGTCAGAATTTGCCCCCGGCCCTCCACCTGTTACTACACCCTTTGTAGGAGGAATAGCATGACAGATATCGCTTTAGACGATTCAGGTGATCTAATCATCGAGAATGGTCAGATCCCCTTACTGGGGACAGTTCAAGAGTCTACTAGACAGAAATTACAAATATCTTTGAGCACCATCTCAGGAGAGTGGTTCAGAGATATTAACTTCGGGGTTCCTAGAGAATTACTTTTCAGCAAGGGAACCCAAGGGATGCTAGATGCAGCTGTGGTTGAGATCATAGCCGGGACAGATGGTATCCGAACAATAACAGAATTCGAATCCTCGCTTAACGCTGGGACTAGGGTTTATACCATAAGCTTTTCTGCTATTACAGATAGTGGCGAAGTTATTACTCTAGAAGGTTTGGAGGTTACTTAATGGCCATCACTGAAGAAGGCTTAACCATAAGACGTTTTCCTGAAGTTGAAGCAGATATTCAGGATAGCTTAATAACTAATTTGAACACATCTCTTGTGTTTGATAATGATACACTCTTAGGTCAGCTCGTTGCAATTATTGGTGCAGAGATAGCTGATGAGGAAGCTCTACTACAAGCTATCTATGATAGTTTTGATATAGCAAAAGCTGAGGGGGAATCCCTCGACAGGTTGGTAGCCCTTATTGGTCTTACTCGCTTGGATGCAGCTAGAACCTCAGGGGACCAATACTTCACGGGTGCTGATGGAACAGTGATTCCTCAAGGCACTCTGATTGCAAATCCCTCATCTCTCGATCAGTTCGAGACAGCTTTCTCATTATCATTAGCTCCTGCATCGTGTAAAGAGGTTACTTACTCAGTATCATCCGTACTTAATAATACGTTGTACACGATTGAGATTAATGGTAACGACTTTAGCTACACATCTGATGGTGATGCAACAGTTGCTGAGATTGTTAATGGCTTAGTAGCCCAGATAAACTTACCCTCAGGTAGAACATGGGAAGCTGAGAATGTCAGTGATGAACTCCGAGTATTTACACTTGACCAAAGTAATATCTCTGTTTCAGCTATTACCTTCCTGTTAGTAGAATCTGTGACAGCCTCTGTGTTTACACAATCTGTTATAACCGGAGATGTTAGGGCCCCAGCAAATTCTTTAACTCAGATAGTTTCTTCAGTCTCAGGTCTTGAATCTACAACAAACCCCTTAAGTTTTACAACAGGGAGAGATAAGGAGACAGATGAGGAATTAAGGAATAGAGCATCGCAAACAACCCAGCTTGCAGGAAGTAGTACAGTTCCAGCCAACATCTCCGCTGTTGGCAATGTGGATGGTGTGTCAGCTGTCCTCTTGGTTGAGAATCTTACGGATACCGTAGATAGTGAGGGGAGACCACCCCATAGCTACGAGGTGATCGTAGAAGGAGGTGTTGAAGGCGACATTGCTAGGGCAATCTTCAATGAGAAGCCTGCAGGGATTCAAACGTTTGGGGATATCACTGTTAATGTCCTTGATCAGACAGAGACACCGAGAGCAATTAGTTTCTCTAGGCCTGAAGACATTATCATAGCTACTCGTGTTACTTACGATCTATATGACGAGGAGTTATTCCCACCAACTGGTCCTGACGATATTGTTCAGGCTGTCTTAAGTACAGGTAATGCTCTAGGTATCGGAGAGGATGTTATTCCTAAGAGATTCTATGGGCCTATTTACTCAGCTGTATCTGGTATAAACGAGATCACAGTAGAAATGCAGGTACTGGCTTCCTCTGGAGATACACCTAACCCGGGTAATTGGTCAGAGGCTAAGATCTCTATTTCTGATTCACAAGTGTCTTCATTCAACTTAGCGGATGTTTACACAGTTCAAGTCTAAGGAGGACTTATGGCAGAACCAATTTTAAAAAATTCTGTTGAGGTTGGCCTTAGTCGTGTAATAGAGCAATTCGAGGACAAGCCCAACATTGTGGGAACACTTGATGCTTTCCTACAAGAGACTCAGAAAGTTGAAGATCTAGCTTTCGAGGTAAATTCAGCTTTCGATTTGGATACAGCTATTGGTGAGCAGCTCGATGTCATCGGTAGATTGATCGGTGAAACTCGTCAGGGCAAATCTGATGAGCTTTACCGAGCGGCTATTAGAAACCGTATCGTAGCTAACAGTGCGGATGGGACAATCGACAATATAATCAGTATTGTTAAGAACTCTTTAGGCCCTTCCGTAACTTACCCTAATCTTATTAACCTATTCCCATCTCCACATAACCCTGAAGGTTGGTATGGGGCAACCACTGATCCAGATGGGACTATCACCAACACAGCTCTATCAAATCCTAGTGGTCAGCCCTCTGTAGGTTTAGTTGAACAGACCTCTCTAACGGAGTTCTTTAGACCCCTATCGACACAGGATGCACCTATAAGTGCCCTATCCGGTGAGACATACTGCCTATCTGTAGTAGCTAGGAGTCTTAATAAAGATTCCAATCTATTATTTATATTCGAGGGAGCTACGGACAAGCAACTGAGAATAAACATAAATACTGGAACTGTAGGGTTTATCTCCTCTGGTATTGATCATAGTTATCAAGATCTAGGTAATGGGTTCTCGTTAATCCAAGTTAGGTACACACTGACAGCTAACGAGCCAACGTTTGTTGGCAGAGTCTCCTTACTCAATGATGATAATGGATCTAATACAAGAGCTGACGCTGGTGATCAGATTTATATGCAATCAGCCTTCTTTGGAATATCAAATGATTTCCCTTCAAAGGTATCTGATGGCACAGACAAGCCCGTGAAACTACATGAGCACTATCCCGCAGATATCCACGTAGAGGTTCAGGATAATGAGAGTTCAGCCCTCCATGCACTTCTATCTGAGATCTCTTCAGCGGGTGTAACAAGGACTATGACTTTCATACCTGAAGCTGGTGACCCACTAGCTCCTGTAGAGTTAGAAATCCTTAGAAGATTCCTTATCACCAACACAGGTGATCAAATAGTCACAGATGACGGGGTAGGGAATAAATCAAATTTAATCGTATCTAATATCGTTGACTCTGTTGGGAATGTCTCAATGGGCTACCTAGCCGAGCTTGACCCTTCAGAGGGTGATGAGTACAACGTTTTAGCAGAAACTTTAAGGGTGTGATAGATCACCCTTCCACTATTTTAAGGAGACATTCTGATGGCAGATGTTGAATTACCAGACTTACCCGCCGTTGTCACAATTGCAGACTCTGATCTTCTTCATATACGGCAAGGTATAGAGGATAAAAAATCAACGGTGGCTACCCTAGAGGTCCACCTTGATACGAAATATCTAAGGCAGGATGATAACCTAGCCTCTTTAGATAATGATGCTACAGCTAGGGCTAACCTAGGTGTCCTAAGTGAGTCAGAAGGTGATGCTAAGTACTTAGAGGAACTTAACAACCTATCCGACCTAACCAACGTAACAGTTGCACGTAATAACCTTGGCCTTGGATCCCTAGCAACTCAGAATGAGGGAACTGGTGGAGCTGACTTTAGAGATAATGATGCAAACGATGCAAGGTTCCTTCTTGAGGCTAATAACCTTAGTGACCTGACAAATACTGCAACCGCTAGGACAAACCTAGATGTATACAGTAAGTCCGAAGGTGATGCGAGGTATTTACTTGAAGCTAATAACTTGAGTGATCTTACAAATGTGGTGACTGCAAGGTCAAATCTTGGATTAGGCACAGCGGCGGTTGTTAACACAGGGACAGGAGCAAGCGATGTTCCTACAACATCTCAGGCAGATGCGAGATATTTACTTGAGTCCAATAACCTGTCTGATGTTACCAATCCAGCAACTGCTTATAATAACATCAAGCAGCCAGCGACAACATCCTCCATTGGTGCTGTTGAGAAAGCTACACCTGAGGAGATGGCAGACGGAGCCCCTGATAAATTCCCAGATGCAGCTACCATAAATGATTTCGTAGATACAAGGGTTCGAGATTGGACGACAGTTGATATGAAGAACCCTACCCTTCATTCACAAGGTAGGATGAACTTCATAACTGATCTAATCTCGTGGGGTTTTGTATTTTTCAATAAGGGTCAAGATGCTATTGTATTTGGCAGACTATCCTCTTCAAGTAGTGTGTTCTATTTCTGGGAGGTATCCCTAGGGACTTCTTACGACTTGTCTACTAGCACATTGACTCAGACATATCAGATACTTAACTCATCATCATCTATGGACCGTTTACTCTACAAGCCAGACGGAACTAAGTTATATGTCATGGCTCAATCATTCATCTATCAATATGACTTATCAACCCCATGGGATATATCGACTATAACAGAAAATGGTATTGAATCTGTTGGGGTAAACGATCTAAGTGGGATGAACTTCAACGAGGACGGTACGCGTCTCTATTCAATTGGTACACAATCAGCATTAGAACAATTATCAGAATGCACACTGTCTACGCCTTGGGATATTAATACAATAGGTACTCCCACTCTGCTTAATTTAGAGTCAGGAATAGTTGGGTACACTTGTGATAATGCTGATGACGTTACTGTGACTAATAGAGGGGGTTATCTGTATATCTACATACACGGTAAAGCTGAATTGGTAAGTTCTAGTACAAACACTGAATGGGGTGTAACTGAGATGCAGATATTTAACCCCACCTTGAGCGGAGCTGGTTCACCTAATGAGATTATCCACACCGTACAGAGGTATAAGACAGGATCTTCGAGCCTACTGGAGACATTCGACCCCATAGCTGGATTAGCCTATGCTACGAATGGATCTTTATTTACGCTATACAGCATACTTAAACCTTATCCGTATATTATTGGGAGTTAGATAAATGGCATTACCTCCAACATTATTACCTGAATGGGCATCACAAGATCAGGATGACCCAGTAACAGGTGCACCGAACAAGGTAGAACCAACAGCCTCTTTCAAGCTGTCAGGTGTAAATAGAAACGAAGCACTGATCAGGCCCTATCTAAACTACGAGCTAGACCTCATCTCAGACTGGATTGAATTCTTTCGGGACTCTGACCTATCAGGAACAGAGAGTACAGTTTCAAGCCAAGCAGTGGTAACAATACCCGATCAAGGGAACACAACCTATCAAGTTCTGGTAACCCCTAAGTCCAATCTTGGAAGTGTGTGGGTAACCAATGATAGCTCAACTCAATTCACAATCAATGTCTCTTCTGGAGATGGAACTGTAGATTGGTTAGTCAAAAATAAACTATAAGGAATACAGTGACATGGTTGACGGAGATGGCAATCAACTAGCTGAGGTATTCGTAGGGTTTCTTTCTATTCTTCTAGCCACCCTTGCTGGGTGGTTCTCTTGGGAGAAAAAGAAGACAAGGGAAACTATTGAAGATCACTCCGCTAGGATCACTAAGCTAGAGGCTGAAGCTATGACAGAGGCTAGAACTAGAGAGATGATACAGGATAATTTAGATCCTCTTAAAGAAGATATGAGGGAGTTAAAACAATACCTTAAGCAACTATCGGAAGATACCCTTTACATACGCTTAGAGATTGCTAAAACTCACGGATATCAGCAAGCAAAAGAGGAACTGAATAAGATAAGAGGTCCAAATGAGTAGACAAATTACAGGGTCTTTAGAGTACCCTGCAGGCACTAACTTCAATGGTACTATTGAGGCTAGGCACATTGAGGGGAACACCGTAACGGTTCCTCAATCGATCAGTGAATTTACAGTTACAGATTCTTTATATGATTTTACTTTGGAGAATGGTTCCTACCAGTTCTCCATTAAGGGTATCATCTCAGAGGGCTCAACAGATGAGTCTCGTGTGAAAATTGGACTAGGTATCGTTAATGATGGTGCCCCTATTGACCTCCTTACCTTAATTGGATTGAGTGAACCTCTAAGTTCCCCTGTCGAGGATCTTATAAATGAAAGAGGCCTACCATCTGGTGGTACAACAGGCCAGCACCTCTCTAAGACTACAGATAACGACTATGAAGTAGAGTGGGTGGATGCTCTGGATGAGGCACCTATTGATGGTCAACAATATGCCAGACAGGATGGGGACTGGACAGTTGTAACCGGAGGAGGGGGTGGAGCCTCAACCTTCGTAGAGCTGACAGATACCCCTACCGACTACGTAGGTCAAGCAGGGAAGGTTGTTAGGGTAAACACAACACCAGACGCTCTCGTGTTTGATGATTTGACCAAGTCCGATGTGGGGTTAGATCAAGTTGATAATACCTCAGATCTGAATAAACCTGTTTCAACAGCTACACAGGCAGCCCTAGATGGAAAAGAGGATGACCTAGGCCTACCCACGAGTGATGGACAAGTTCTCGCATCAACTACAGCTGGTGTTAGATCTTGGGTAGATATGTCCGGAGGTGGGGGCTCAGGGGTTACGTATAACTCCAACTTCAACATCTTCTACGGAGCTATTACAGATGTGGATCCAGCTGTTAATATGGTGGTAGAGGATCAAGGGAGAATAGCTAGGACTGCAGCCTCCAGTGGAGCTGCATACGTTCACTCTAAGTACCTGATCCCTGTAGAGACTTATTGGGAAGTCACTCACACTGTGTGGGATTCAGGGTCTATTGCATCTATGAACTTCTCCCCGGTTGTTGACGGAGTTGTTGATTGGAGTTCAGGTATTATAGTTCAACCTCTCAATGCGAATATTAACATTAATAGGATCACAAGTGGAACTCGTGCCAGAAATAGGTCAGCATCAGTTGTAGGCTCTTTCGCTCCCTCACTATCTGCAGGGGATACCGTAAGGTACTGGATTACCCGGGATGATGCCAACACTGTCACAATCTACGCACAGAAGAACGGGACAGGGACTATTTACTCACAGGCAGTAACTGTGACAGGTGTCGGGGATGCAAGTAATTGGACGTTATCCGTAGTTGGTTCAAGCCTCTCATCTAATCCGTTTGATGTTACGTATAATTTCGGTAAGTCACCCTTCCTTTACACACCTGAAAGTGGTAAGAGCATAACAGCCCTTAGCCCAGCAATATTGAAGGATCCTTTCCCTTTGTGGAGTGGTAGCGCCATTATATTAGCCCAGACCGTCATGGACTTTACTGTATTCAGTACTGGTAATTACAACCCGGGGACTTACATAGCTAGGACAACACCAGCGGGTGGTGATATAACGGATGTGCCATTACAAATCTCAAGCCCTGACACAGATTTCTATGGGATTGCATTCGATAGTGAGACTGCCACTAATGTATATGAGATTACCAACGTCCAGTGGGATAAGTCAGCCCTATCCTTCAGGGTGGAGACTAACAAGCTCAACCTTCCTACAGCCGAAGTAACTCAGATCGTCCCAAGCTTCACGTTAATGTCTTACAAATTCGAGTGATAAAATGCACATACAATATGATGTAACAACTAAAGAGATTATAGGGTATCACTACCTGAGGGCAGATATAACAAGCATCCCTGATGACTTTGTTGAGGTCACCTCAGGTCAGGAAGATTTTGTTAAGGATAATTACCAGTATCTGACCGTTGATGATACCGACACAGCTAACAAAATGATAGTAACACCTGCAAACTTTGAAACCTATAAGGCTCAAGTTGACCTTATCAATGCAAGGATTGCAGAGGGTGAAGCGATAGTCAAATACTTAGAGGATTATCTAAATGAAAAAGCCTCTATCTATGGTTACGATAATTACCACACAGCTATGATCTACAGGGATAGTAGTATCCCTAAGTTTCAGTTAGAGGGTCAAGCTTTCTTCGATTGTGCTGACGCTAATTGGAGTTATCTAGATGCCAACAGGGATTCTTTTGAAGCCACAGGGCAACCGGACCTAGCAACTGTTATGGCTAATCACCCTAAGTTATCTGAGTTTGGCTTAACACTTTAATTATACCAGTAGGGCCCTCTTTGGCCCAAGGACAATAATGAGAATATTTTACCATAAGACGGGGAAGTACTTAAAGTCTTTCGCGTTTGATGATGATCTTTCCGATGCACAGGAAAATCAGATCATCAGCTCTGACTATGTAGAGGTCCCTAGAGAGGTCCTTAGAGCGTACCCTCGTGATGTTATCGAAGAGTACATGGAGACGTATGATCCTCAGAGCCCTACACCAGTCCCTTCCCCAAAAAGCTCCCTATGGAGATATGGAGAGGAGATAGACAAGGCTCTAGCTGAATACTTCGAGGATGAGGATTGGAGTGTTAAAACTGGCGGTACAGACACAGGTGCTCAAATAGAGGCTAAGTTAGATAGCCATTTTGGAAGCACGGTTTGGAAGCAAGGTGGATCATCTCAAAACAATGCACCAAGCTTTGTAAGCTCAAGCCACACAGTGGTCCAAGGGGAAGACTTAGTTGTAACCCTAGCGGCAACAGATACAGACTCCGACCCACTAACCTTCACTGTAACAGGGAGTTCTGATTTCAGTCAGAACGGGAATGTTATTACCTTCAACTCAGCAGTTGTTGGGCAACAGACCTTGAACGTAACTGTTGATGATGGTAATGGGGGAACTGACACAGGGACTGTAACGATAACAGTTACCCAAGCCCCTACAAACAACCCTCCGGTTCTTTCAGACCAGAATATCACCGTTGTAGTAGACACCTTTAAGACTATTACTGTCGGTCCTGCTATAGATCAGGATGGCCATTCTGTTACCTACACCATTACAGGAAGTTCTGATTTCACACAAAGTGATAATAGGATAACCTTTAGCTCCTCTACCTTAGGCCAGCAAACCCTTAGTGTTACAGGCGACGATGGTAACGGAGAGACTGCCTCAGCAACTATTACAATCGATGTTGTAAATGAGACTACTGAGACCTACCCAGTTATCGCCTCCATTCCTGAGCAATTTGTGGCTACGGATGGCACACTGACATTATCGGTTTCCTTAACCAACCCAACTACAGCAGGTGCTGTCCAGTGGTACAAAGACTTCGGTCATGACGATATTCAAGTTAATCCGACAACTGGGGCCATCACTTGGGATACAACTGGCTTAGCTGGGGAATCATTCCACGTAGGGCTACGCTGCAGTAATGATAATGGGGTTGGACGTAGAACTTTCATCGTTCACGTTGGCAAGGTTCAAGGTGATGTTCTATACGTTGGACCACTAGAAACCTACACAACTTGGATGGATGCTGAAGCAGCTCATAAAGCTGGGGATACGATCATCTTCAGGGATGGGACTTACCTAGGTACAGATAATAGGATCGGTAGGGATAACAGTAATTCCTCCGATCAGTACCCTAAATCGGGAACCTCTGCTAAGCTGACTTGTGTAATGGCTGAGAATCCTCTAATGGCTATCTTCGATGGTGGGGATGCCGGTGTGGCATTTAACCTTTGGAGCGGTGGTAAGAATGAATCTTCGTACATCACGTTTAAAGGCCTATTTGTCCAAGGGGGAAGCACCTTAGCCATCAACGGAGACCCTAACGATAAAGCGAACACTCGCCCTCACCACATCAAGGTGATTAATTGTGGTGGTGTTGGTGAGGATGACATTCCACTATACTCTCGCCTATGTGATTACGTTATTTTTGAGAACTGTTTTGCTTACGGAGGTGGTCGTTATAAGATCTCCATTAACGAATCCACTAAATGTATTTTCCGTAGAAACGTAGCACGTTACGATAGATCTGACCGCAAGCCTGCAGAGGATCCTAAAGGATCCCACATCATGTACAATACGATGGATTTCCGCATGGATAACTGTATTGCTATTGATGATGTTGATAGGTTTGTGAACAACGGGTATAAAGCTGGAGCCTTTGGTACACCTGTCACAGCTACAAGTGTTACCCCTGAGGGTTCTCGTGGTATTGTTGAGAGATGTTTACACCTCAATAGTGAGCAACTACTATCTCAGTTTGACTATCAGGTGAGTAATGGTGGTGGTGCCTCCGATGTAGAATCTTACGATGTTGTTAGTTTCGACTCTAAACCTCACGATATAGCGATCTACACATGGGGATTCAACCTATGGCAGAAATGTACATTCTCTAAGATTAGGCCTTTACACCAAACCCAAGACTCTTTAATCAATGCCGGTGGATATAACAACTTCCGTGGATTGGTTAATTGTATCTGGGATGATACAGATCCTCTTGATACGGGTATAGCTTACGGTGCAACCAATATAACCGTTGGTGATGTAGGCGTTCCCTACAATGGGGGCACAAGCAGGACTGTTACTAAGTATGGTATGTCTGGTGTTAACCTAACTAACTCTGGTGACTTTGCCCTTATCAAAACAGGGTACGGAACACAACATGAGTCAGGGACCACAACCACAGCTATCGATGCAGACTTTAAGTATGTAACTAGGTTGGAGAAATCTAACGCACTTGCTGATACCCACGCTGGTGAGGTAATGTACTTAAAAGGTAAGTCTGGAACCTTCTGGGGTGACCCGGGCTACGATGAGGATACAGAGATCCCTATGTGGGATTTCCCATTTGAGCACTACATCCGTGAGAAGATGGAGTCCTACTCTTGGTCTGGTCCTGAGTATAGCGGAAGTGATTACCTTAATAGGGTTCAAGGAGCTAATGGAACACTCTCAGGGGCTCGTGGCTTCTGTGCGGCTGGTGAGACCCTTACCTCTTATGTTTGGGGCTACAAGGGCAGCACAGTGCCCCCTATGGGTCTTGTCGGTATTAATGGTGACGCTCAGGCTACAATCCGTTGGGAATTACCTGCTGATAACCACCAAACCAATATAACTGGGTACACAGTATACGACTACAATCCAACCACTGGTGCTATGACCAATGGTAGAGCTGTAGCGGCTGGTACAAGAGAGATCACTATTAGTAGTCTTATCAATGGTTTTGACCACTGGTTTGCTGTGACAGCAACTGACAGTGTAACAGGTGAAAGTAGTCTAAGCTATCCTGTCTACATTAGACCTAACGGTACGCCTACTGTTCTACCTCAGATTGACACACACCCTCAGGGAGTTAGTGTTATCGATGGTGATCAGGTGACCTTCACAGCTTCAATCCAAGGGTATAATAGCCTACAGTGGAAGAAGGATGGTGTTGACATAGTCGGCGCTACTGGTCTTTCCTACACGTTCACAGCTGCTACAGCTGATGATGGGGCTGTTTACACTATTGTGGCTACCAATGATGTTGGTGATCAAGCTTCTAATGGAGCTAGTCTATCTGTTAAACCTTTGGACTCAACAGCTCCAACAGTGAGCATCTCTGTAGCCTCTGATACGTTGAATATCACAGCTTCTGATAATATCTACACTGCAGCTGAGTTAACTCTTCAGCTTCTGGATGGTGGATCACCTGTAGGCTCGACCTTCTCAGGTAGTATCACATCTCTAGATCTGACAGCTCAGAGCTTACCTAATGGTACAAGAACACTGACAGTTAGTGCTACAGATCCTCAGAACAACACAGGGACCTCTAACTCAGAGTCGTACCTTGTAGGTAGTCCTGTCTTTACTGATGACTTCACTGATTCATCAAACTGGTCAGGGTCCTTAGCAACTGCCTCAAATGAGGGTACAGTTAATGGAACTATTCGAGGGACAACTGACTGGTGGAGTTCTGATACGAAAGGGTCGGTTAAGTTTGAGATGAAGGTCATGGACCAAGCTAACGATTATGAGGCTTACCCAAGGTTCAAGATCGGTTGCGACACCAGTGGAACCTCCCTAGGTACTATCGAGATCTTCTGCTACCCACAAACGTTCAGCAACAGCTGGGCAGACTACGTGGATAGATCAGGAACTCGTCACAGTTTAGGATCATTCAATGGCTTTGGTAACCCTAGTGGTGACACGGGTGGAACAGAGGCTTGGATTGAGTATGAGGTATCTCTCGTAGGTACAGCATTTGCGTTCCTAGCTAATGGGGTAGAGCTTACATCGGCTACTCTTCCTGAGGATATTGGCCCATTCAGTGGAACTATGCAGATCCAACCTTTGGCGGCTGGGGATCTTATGATCCGTAACGTAACAGCTTACGCTTAATACTTTAAGGGGCCTCTATGGCCCCACAAGGAACTTTTATGACTTATAAGTGTAAACACTTCAGTATTGAGGAGTTAGCCCCTCCTGAGCTTTGTGAGGAGCTTCATGAAGATCTAATCTGGGCTATGTTTGACGAGAATGTCCTCAAGTTTGCCGATTGGCTGAAAGGATTCTGTGGTGGGGCTTCAGTTACAGTTAATACTTGGATCTGGGGCGGCAACCTAAAACAGAGTGGATTGAGAACCAAGTCCTCAGAGTATTACTCAGAGACATCTCAACACTCTAAAGGTTGTGCTCTTGATCTCAAGGTTGAGGGCTGGACTGCAGAGGCTCTAAGACAGGCTCTCCGGAAGCATGAGGAGGAAGTTGCACCTGTTCCTTACATTACTCGTGTAGAGGATAAGGTAACATGGCTTCATGTTGATACAAAACCAACTGGTAAAGATAAACTTTATTTCTTTAACCCATAGGAGTTAAACCATGGATTTAAACACTATTATTGAATTTGCTCTGAGTGAATATGTTGGAGCTACAGCTTTGACAGGTTTTATTATTGTGAAAGGGTTAGCAGCTGTTGTAGCTAATAACCTTGATACCCAGAAATGGGGTAAAACAGGAAAGATAATCGATTGGCTAGCTTCAAGTAATAAGAAGGCTAAGTTGACAGGTTCTCCTGAGCTTGATCAGATTCTTGTTGAGAAGATCACCGAGAGCAAGCCCAAGAATGTTATTTCAAAAGTTCTTAACTTTCTTAGCTAAGAACTTTGGAGGGTACAAGCCCCTTACGGGGCTCTCCTACTCCTTAAGTGCGCTCACTTGGTGGTCCCAGTTAAGGTAGCAGTTTTCCATCTGCTTAACATTTCGAGTAAAGGATGGATCGTTCTTGTACTTCAAGTAAGCATCATCTGATGCCAATCCTGTATCGATCCATCTCTTATCACTACGTTCCTCACATATCACCCTTACACAATTTTTTCGTAAACCTTCAAGAGTGACATGTGTATCCTTGACAGTGATATAGCGATAGGCTTTCACGTTAAGGCCTGCCTCCCACAGGAGAGAGTTCTTCTGCTCTTGTGAAAGATCTCGCCAGACAAGACCTGTACGCTTGATGTCATGCATTGAGATGTACTTGGTAACTGTGTAGCTTAAGGCGCGCATCTTATCTTCAAGTTCATTGATCTCAGTCTCGGGGTCAAACTCAACATCGATAGTCTGCCCGAACTGGTTCTCTAACTCTTGTTCAAAATCATCAGTCATACTATAATCTCCACACTCTTCACTTCATCAAAGATGAATTCAAGTTCATCCTCATCTGTTATATCATCATCCCAATAGTCATGATGACTCATTGTTATGTTAAGATGATCTGAGATACAACCAGTAATGATATCTCTTAGTTCTTGTTTTCTTTTCTCAGTAAGCGCCATTAAGCACCCCGCTTAGTTAACTCATTTAAGATCTTAACTTTGACTGCACCAGTGGCAGATTCTAAACGCTTATTTAATTCTTTGTTGCTGATCTGACTGATAGGTTGGTTCCCACCTGCACGGCCTGCCCCACGTAATTTAACACTCATTACTTCTGCTCCTTAATCCATTCTTTAATACCAATTGAGCCAGTGGCCACTACATTACCATCAACCAGTAACGCTGGGATCTGCTTAACCTGACTCATGACCTGTGCTTCATCGTCATCACTTGAGATATCAAACTCTTCAAATTCAATACCAGCTTGTTTAAGTAGGAGTTTAGCTGGGCCACAGTTTCCACACCAAGGTGCGCTTGCTAGAATAATACTCATAATTTCTTAATACCTCCTTCAGTTAGTTCGCCATATAGTACCAGAACCTCATCAGTCTTGTCAATACTTTTTACTGACCCATACTTCTCCGCTACACGGTCAATATGTCCTTGACTTGTTTTTATAGGACTAAACAGTTCAGGCACACCTGTTTCTACAAATCTTTTATATGACTCAGTTGCATACACATTAACTTTATCATCCTCTAGTTTAGCAATAATTTGACAGGCGCTAATATCAAAATTACCTACTAGATCCCCAAAGCAAGTGTTACGTGTAGCTATGAAATCTGTTTCTTTATCAGGACGTTGGTAGAGAACAATTACATCTTCTCTCATCTCCATACCATCATAACGATCAAGGCGCTTACCTTTGGAGATAGGGAGGAACGAGGATGTATCCTCATCTCCGACAACCCTATCTAACTTATATCCTTGGATATTCACTAAGGTCTCATTGATCAAGAAGAAATCCATATCTTTTGGATCCTTACCTGCATCCACATCTCTCAGATAACCACCTGCTAGACACCCTTGATAACCCCAGATCTTAAGTCGCTCAAGGGTTTGTTTTACTCGTTTATAATCATGTTGCATTTAAAATCTGTTCCACTCCTTTGTTAGCTAAGTCATCAGCCTTCTCATTCCCAACGTCACCACTGTGGCCTTTAACCCAGTGCCAACTAATGTTGTGTTTATTGCACTCTCCCTCTAAGGCAACCCAGAGTTCTTTGTTTTTAACCGGACTTCCGGAGGCTGTTTTCCATCCCCTCTTCTTCCAGTTGTGTACCCACTCTGTAATGCCACTCTTGACATACTCTGAGTCTGTCCATAGTTCGATCTTACAAGCCCTTTTAAGGCAACGGAGAGCCTCTATAACAGCGGTAAGTTCCATCTTGTTGTTTGTGGTATCTTTTTCACCACCGAAGATCTCTTTGGTCTTACCGTTAAATTCTAGGTGGGCTCCCCACCCACCAATCTTTGTCTTACCCTTGCAAGCACCATCTGTGTAGATGGTTACAGTGCTCACTCGAAGTCCTCCGCTAAGGAGAGGTAAGTCATATGAGCTTTAAGCTCTGCACCATATCTCTCAGGGGGATCTACAAACTCCAATTGATCTACAAACATCATGTTGTAAAGACGAACTGCATTGTAAGCGGCATGGAACAATTCAAAATCATAAAGTTCCTCACAAAGAATTAAATCGAAGTAGGGAACCCACTTACCATTACTCTTGATTCGAACAATACCTTGGGGATCAATACAATACTGATCCCGTGAGGCAATGATCTTCTTCATCATGATAGCTAAGAGGTTTGGCTTCTTGTACAATCCAATGAAGATATCCATATTAAAACTTCCAAGGTGTTGGTTTATCTGTCCCATTCGAGTAGATGAATGAAGCGATCTGAACATCCTCGATAAGGGACGTTATCTCCTCCCCAAGAATGTCAGTAACCTCGTTCTCTATCGCAACGGAGGTAGCTTGATCAAGCACATACAGATGATCATAGATGTCATTATCTGCTAGGTCAAATCCTAAAAGGTAAACAACCTCCCCACTTGATCGATCAATAGCTTTATCCAGACGGAATCTCTCATCCTTAAACTCGATGTACTCGACTTCCTTTTTCTCTCCGCCGTTTAGGTCAGGAACCCCTGCATAGGTTATCTCTACTGCGTCTGGTTCGACCACCTCAGCTATTTGTTCAAGGAACTCCTCAAAGCTAGCAACTGGTGCATCGATTTCAAATATTGCTGATACGACAGCTCTTGATTCACTCATTTAAGTTCACTCCTTCAATTTCTGCAACTCGTTTAATTGTTTTGTAGATAGCTTTAATCTCTCGTTCCATTGTGTTCCCTGCCTTATTCCTCGCTAGAGTCTTAAGGATGTGGAACAATCCACCTGTGGAATCTCTTTGAGATAATCTCCAAGTCTTAGCAACCCGGTAAGGATCCATACGGATGTACCTTTTCTCCACCTCATCATCCTGAAGAAGGTAATCAAGGGAGTAATGGGCATCAATCTCAATAGGTTTTGGTGCGGTTAATGGCCCTTCACCTGTCTCATTGGTGTGACTATTAAAGATCCCATTAAAAGCTTCATTAAAGTCATCAATTTCCTCAGGACTGATCAGGGATGGGTCAGGCCCGAACAGGTCCAACTGTCTACGCTCATCCCAAGGCGAGAGGAACTCATTACCTCCTGCCTTATTCTGGTCACTATAATACATTCTAATACCTATGATATATTCATCGTCAAACTGTCTCTCTTATCTTTCGTAAAGAGATTCTTACGGGAACGAGATTCTGCCCCACAACTTGTGCAGCGGTATCGTTGGAACTTACTGACTGATGTATAGGCATACCCATCCTCTACAAATTCAGTACTACCGCAACGACATACCTGCTCAGGCTCATCAAAGTACAGGCTGAAATTCGGGTGTTTATTATCCCATGCAGCTAATTTGATGTATAACTCCTCTAGGGAAAGCACATCATGCTTGTTGTACTCTTCGCATTCAACCCAAGCCTCAGGCTCATCTTTCATCATCCCTTTCCAGAGATCAAACCCTGCATATTTGTTGTGGGATAACTTCTTGAAAGTTACGTTAAGCTTATCCGTCATGTACTCAAGTTTATTACTTAGGAACCCGAAGTTTCGTTTGGCAATAACAAGGGTATCGATGTGCTTGTAACTAGATGGCGGTTGAAAACCATTAAGGATGAACCTAGCATTGATCTTCTTAATATCGAATTTGATACCGTTTTGGGTTATTACAATATCCGCCTCATTAAGTAGCTGCCACAACTCCTCAAGCATAAACTTATCATCTTGTGTGATCACTTGACCACGGAGATCATTGTAATAAACCTCCTTCTCACTGGCCCCTAACCACTTAGCAGCATAGGATAAAATGAACCACTCATCTTTCACCATATTCAGGGAATAGTTCTGGTTAAACATCCCCCATCCCCAGAAGGTGTTAGGGGATGTCTCGATATCTAACACTAACACACGAGGAAGGTGCTTATGATCTCTCTGCACAAGACCCTTAAAGTCTCCTGCCTTACTCTGGTAGAACCCATTCTTAGATTCATACTCTGCCCACCACAACCTGTGGGTCTCTTTCCGTAGGAAATCCCCCACCGTGGATTTGCCAAGACCTAACCTCTTGGCGATTTTACGAGATTTCAGACCCTCGGCATCTAGCCGGATAATCTCTCGTTTCATATTGTCTGTGAGTTTACTCATTCTTTATCCTTTTGTGCCCGTACTTCCGAATCCCCCTGACCCTCTCTCGGTGTCTGTAAGCTCCTCTACGAGCACCAGATCAGCCTTAACGTAGGGTAGGATAACTAACTGCCCGATTCGCTCTCCTGCATCGATACGGACAGGCTCAGAGCCAATATTACGGTAGGAGAACATAAGTTCACCCCTGTAGTCTTCATCAATAATGCCAACACCGTTTGTAAGCTCAAGGGACTTCTTACGGCAGGTTGAACTTCGAGGTACTAGCATACCAAAGTACCCTTTTGGGATAGCTACCTTGGTGCCTGTGGGGACTAGAACTTCCTGCCCCGGCTCTATAACAGTATCAACAAAGCAAGCTAGGTCCATCCCAGCTGCACCAGCAGACATATACTTAGGGGCAACCCCTTTAAATTCTACTTTCATACTCCTCCTCAGTCTGTGTAATACTTCCCGTGGAAGGAACCTTCGTTGGTTAGGTAGCAATAACCACCAAAACAAAGGTTCCCACGATCCATCAGGATCAGTAAATCCATATCAGTCAGTTGTTTAGCATCTTCCGAGATAACCTTACCTTGGAAGAACCCGTGGGCGTATCCCGGGGTCTTAGTGTACTCGATATGACCACCTTTCAAGAAGTGAGCAATCTCTCCATACCTTTCTCGGATCTTCTCGTGAGTCCACACCCTTGGTGAGGCAAATGCCCACCCTCCGAAGTTAGCCATATCTTTTCTCCTTTATTTCCGATCTCGGTTAAATGATCTCTCGCCAGCTATTTCTTTGCCAGCCCATCCACCACCTTTATAGACAACACCTATGCCGCTATCAGGGGCGAAGTACGTGTTCAATTTCCCGCCACATAGTTGGCAAGGTGGGTGATCTTCACTCATCTTCTTGGAGATCTCTTGGACCTCTCCGCAAGACTCACACTTGACGTCATAAAGAGGCAAGGTGGCCTCCTAGATGGATATCTACGGTCAATGCATCCTTGTCATCGAATGCAGACTTGCCGCAAGCTGTGTATGTGCACTCATCCCAAAGATCCTCCTGAGGGGCGCTGATGTGCGGCCTTAGCATCTCAGATAGTGAGTAGACATCTTTCCCCACGCAGTGGGTGACAGCTACAAATAACGTGTCGATCTGATCCTGTGTAAAACCCTGAAGGATTTCATTAACTTGTTGTGTCATTTTCTTTCCTATTAACCTTTACAATTTCATAATCTCTATCCCGCATTACCCTAGCCACAGCACAAGTAAGTCCTAGAGGATTCCTCCCTGTCTCTTGGGCACTCTTTAATTCAGCAGTGATAGACTCAACCAAAGTAGGATCCCACTCGATAGAGATATTCTCATAGTAATTCTTATCCTTCCAGCTGTGCCGGATATACAACATACCCCCATCCACGGATACATTCCCACAAATGCACTCTTGGTAGTCGTGGCGATTTGCACTGTAGGGGGCATCACCACACTTCAAGCACTTTGCTTGGTTCGATAAGATCATGATGAATAAAGACTCCATCCGTAAACAGCTAGGTACATAGCCTTCTCCTTCCACCAAGGGATGTTTAGATGACCTTGGCGAGTTTTAAGGATCTCATAAAAGATTCGGCTCTCGGGGTAATGATCCAGCCCCATCTTGACAGCCTTATCATGGATCATACTGGCGAAAATAAACTCTGGATCGAACTTCCCACCAATCAACCCCTGAAGTGTTTTAGGGATAGAAGCCCCATCCCATAGGAAACCCAAAGGGGTGTAAATAGTGGTTGCTCGCTTAGAACCATTCTTCTTCCAGTAGTAGGTGAGCTTAAAGTTAGCTGTTGTCTGGAATTTCCCAATATGTTTGTGGAAAACATAATGTTTATTCTCTTCCAGAGTGAACCCCTTGAAGTCCACCTTCTCCCCATTAACCCACAGGTCTTCCTGACCTGATAGGTACTTACGATTAATGTTTAACTTATTCTTAATCTTTGACCAAAGACTCACTATTTTCCTCCAACCATTTCAAACCTAAGAGAAAGGCATCGGCTAGGTCATCCTTACCAGTGCTCATATTATATCCGTCTAGGAAATCATCACCGGCTACATTCAGACAAGCTGTTACCATTAATTTCTTATCCATCTTAACCTTTTTTCCACCACTTGTCAAGCGTTGATCATCAGGTAAGTAATCCCTTGCAAATGCTTTGAGGGATGTTGGCGCGATGGTGTGCATATTTTCAAAGGTTGAAAGACCACTGTAGGAGAAATGATTCCTCATTACAAAATAGAGACCTGCTAGGTTCCTAGTAGCATCACCTACGGATCCAAAAGAAAGACCTTCGAATACGATAGGCACTTCAGTTAATTGGTGACCTACGTAATCCCTTTCATACTTAAGGAGATCCTTCTCAATACTCCTGCAGATGAAATCTATTTGCTCATCCACCGTGTCAAAGTATTCAACACCTTTTGTTTTGGTCTTAGCTGAGGAGGACCCTGTACGGATCACCCCCTTCAGTGCTACCTCACCGCCTTTCCAAAAGACATAAGCACACTTAGCTAAGCTTTGGTCTATCGATAATAGGTAACTCAAAGTGTTAATCTCCAGTTACCAGATAATAGAAGAACCCAAAGACTGAAGATTGCACCAACTATAACTAAAGAGAGCCAGAAGTACCCGAGGAAAACATAACTGTTAACTATCAACATAGGGATGCACACAGCTTGGACTGTTACCCTGAAGATGGTCATGATTATGCTTACCTTCTGAGGTTCTTTCTCACTCTTCAACTTCTTGATGTAATCATCGGTGGTCAGCAGGCCTACAACACTCCCTAAAGCTCCGAGGAACAGGAAGATAAACATTATAAGCTGAGCCGTCCCAGACAGCCACTCAGGTCCACTAACTATAGACCAAGTCAGGAGCACTGCACAGAGGAAAGCCCCTATTATTGTACTACGTTGTTCTCTTGTATTACTTGAATTCATCGAGATCGATACCTATTTTTGTTAGGAACTCTTCCATATCGAATCGTTCATTCTCTTCACGTTGCATCCACAACAGGATTGCATTCTCTTTCAGATAATCTAACCAATTGTACTTGAGGGTCTCTCCTGTCCAAGATACCATTGGTAATTTCTCTGAACCATAGTATGAGTGATATGCCTCACAAACTCTACGGAAAACTTCTTTTGTTGTTTGACCTTCAAGGAAGGTTAAGGCTGTTGCTTTCCCTATGCCTCTACCCTTGCGGAGACCATACTTGGTTGTTATGTCATCTGTGAACTTAGGAAGTCCCTGAATGTTATCCACCGTATCACCGCTCAATAGCTGGGATGCAAAGCATAGTGCTCCTTCGCTTGGTGTTGTGTAGTGGATACCTCCCTTCAAATCATAAGGGTCAATACTTGGACTAATAACCATATCAATGTCTTTATCGATATAAGCTAGGAGGTAGTCCCATGATCCTGACTTCTTGTACTCCTTGAAGTTCTCGTAGCCTTTAATACCAAGATAGTCATCAGCTTCCATACCAGAAACTATTGTTACCCGTTTTCCATACTTTTTAATGATTGCTTCTTTAACTTCAGCAAACATCAGTGGCTTATCTGTTCGGGTTCCCTTGTACTCAAGGATCTTAGCATACTCATGACGGTAACACTCACCACCACCTAAGACAATCTCATAATCAACTGCTAGATCAGCACGTTTGATCTTACCGATAAAGAAATCAAAGTGCTTAACACCCTCTTCAATCGGATCGATACCATCACGTACCTTGACAACATCCTCATAATCGAAATCTTCAGAGGTGTAGGCCTTACCGTACTTTTCGTTGATGGCTGCTAATGCTCCACCATTCTTATTCTTCCAGTGCCCGTAGAATTCCATACGAGACTTGTACTTCTGAGTCTTACCGCTTTGCTTGTTTGTCACAAGAACGTAAGTCTCTTGAACGTCTATGGCTGCACGTAGAACCGGAGTATCACCATCAATTATTATCTTCTTGAACATCTTCCCCCGCTAGGCCCTCCTCTAAAACCTTCAACCTTTTAGTAATTTCCTCTTGGCGCTCTAAGAGGATTAACATCTCTGCTTCTGGGTTAGCCTTCTCTATCTCATCCTTGTACATATAGACGGCATCTTCACCGTCTGAACCTACCACAATGAAGCTGTATAGATCACCACGTACTTCATCCTCTTCTGTCTCTATCTCAACAAGCTTCAGCTTTACGTCCAGCTCATCACCAATTAAAAACATCTTACCTCCTCGTGTAAGCCCCCGAAGGGGCTCTTTCAATTAAGCGAAAGGATCTTCACCATCTTGGTCTTCAGCTGCATCAGCCTCGAAAGGAACGTCATCAACTTCCTCTTGTATTTCAGACTCCTGTGGCTCAACTGGTTCATTGTCAAACTCGGTAGTGGTTTCATCTTGGATGATTTCACCCCACTCGTTTGATGTTGCCTTAGCTTTAGGCGCGTAAGGGATCAGCTCAGTGATCAGGATATTACCTAACTGGATGAAAGAACCGTAAGTGTTCTCAAGAACAGTGTAGGATAGGTGACCCTTAGAACCATTGGCTGGGATCTTGTTCTCATCCATAGTGATGTCACGAACCTTACCATCTTCCATCTCGTAAGCTTTAGGACGGTTGCTCCAGCTGTATGGAACCATGTCACCAGCTTTAAGGCCAGCATCCGCATTGTCACGAGCTAGCTGTGCACGAGCACGTAGCTTCAGAACAAATTGTTCATCCTGCTCTGGGAATGGAGCTGGGATCTTGTAGATGCCTTCGAAATCTGGAGTATCTACTTCGCGAACCTTGTTCTTAGGGAACTTCTTCTTGAAAGCTTTAGCAGTTGCTTTATCAACGATAAAGTCTACACCATATTCCTTCTCAGTTTTGCTTTCGTATTTGAAATCAGCGTAGTGGAGTTTGCAATAAGCGAACACACCGTTCTTGATCTTACCGTTAGCGCGTTCTTTACCTTCCGCTGCGTTGTATTCAAAATTCTTGCTCATTATTTTACTTTCCTCTTTGGTTATGTTATAATTGATATAGAGGGAGGCTTTCCCTCCATAACTTCTGTCAATTAAGCCCAACTATTATACACACTTTCGTATGAAAGTCAAGTGTTTTTTAGTGAGTTTCTGCTAAATTGTTACCTACATCGTAGGCTGCATTAAATGGGAGGGCCATATTATAGTGTTTGCCAGCCATCTGAAGACTCTTATCTCCTAGCTCACCAACGATACAATAGTATTTCTCCCACTTACCATTTACTTCTTTCGGGTTTGACCATAGGCGACCATCACTATAAGCTTTAGCCTCCTCTTTGGTATCAAACACCTTGGTCTCGATTAGCGATTCGTGTACCTGATATTGGTACTCATCCTCTCTGTATTCTTCTATTACTAGAAGTGTCGGACTATATCATCATCTCCTCACGGAGAGTCAGGCGCTGTTTCTCTGGGTTATTACCTCCCAGATACTTCCTGTTATTAAGCCTTATCGCTAAAGCTCAGGTAGTCTCTGCACCTTCCCACTCTGGGGCTTGGCTCAGGATTGCCCTCAACTTAATGCTAGGGTTTCCCTGAATTCACCTGATTTATTTAACTGGGATCGCTCCCAGTGTCCACAATGATCTCTATGGACAAATGCTAATCTTGTAACCTTACCGTTTTTAAGTAGTCCACGTCTTGCCAACATGTCATACATAAAGCACCCAGATAACATCATGATTAAACTACCGCAACTCTGGAAGAGTGCATTAACCAAGCTGTGCTTACTACGGGTGTAGATCTTACGACCATCAATACCCCGGATGTATCGCTTATCTGTTGAAGTCCAGTACGCCTCTAGGTTATCCCTTAATTTCTTAAGGCCCATGTTCGAGTCCCAGAACGCATCAATTACTTTCTGTGCATTCCTACGAGAGATACCTAGCATCTTGGCAATCTTCTTAGCCTGTGCTCCGTAGAGAACAGCATAAGTAATGTTCTTACCTGATGAACGTGTCACCTCCCGCCCAGCTGCTCGTGAGTACGCTTTAGCATTCTCGGTGTGGGCATCGATAGGTTCTTCACCTTCAGCTAATCCCCAACCAAGCTTGCGAGCATAGTCCCCATTGTCATACCTAAAGGCATAACTTGCTGCTACGAACTGCTCAAGGTTAGATCCATCATAACCTAGGATCTTGTAACCCTTCGGTGCTATGAAACAACTACGCATCTCATGACCAAGCAAGACTGATGGATCTGCCTTTGGAAGGTTAACAATTTCCCGGTGCTTATAACGGTTTGTGTTTGTCACACCACCGAAGCCCTGACCAATACGACCATCAACTGCTAGACGTGGATTGTTCAACCAACCTGTATCTTTCTTCTCATCTTTGGTCTGGATAACAGACCTACGATTACGAAGTGATAGCCACTTAACGATTGCCTTGGCCAGCTCACCATCCAACATCTCAATAGATGGGCACAGGTCACCCTTCTCATCTTTAAACTTAGGGGTTGTGACTAGGTATCTAGCCTGACGCTTAAGCTTATCAAGGATACGATCCTCAATATCATCGCAGAAGTTTATATCCATCTCATCTGAGATCTGATCCATGTACACAGAGTTTCTAACTTCCTGTATGTAGTCCCTTAGCTTCTGTACCTGAACTTCTTTAGGATACTCTTTCTTGAATGCATCACGAGTAGCATCCTTGGTCCCCCAAATAGTAGGTCTCCATCCCTCGTGCTCAACCAAATACTCCTTGATATCTTTTTGGTTAGCAATCTTCATTGGTACTAACCAGCTAGGCTCTACCTTGTTCTGTAGATCCTTACGTGCTTTCTCCATCTCATCATCAGGTAGTGGTTTGAATTCCACACCCTTCTTCAGGCATCCACGGATAAAGTCGGGCATCTTAGCCTCGTCAACAACACCATTATTGATGCAGTACTTACGACCATTAGCTGATAGCTCCCCGTTGTTCTTGAAAGCTGTCTTAGGTGGTGGCTTGAAGTTAAGAGCTTCGTCATCCACCTCATAGCCTAGGCGCTTAAGCCACTTCCAACCATCCGCACTAATAGACCCATCACCTTTGAAAGGATTAGCTGGGAAGTTAGGACGTTGACTCTTAGGCATTTCCCTTGGGGGGAGCCTTGGCTCAATCTCCTTCTCGATATCCTCCATCATTCGATCAATACGATCACGAAGTTCTACAGCGAACTCTTGATCAAATAGGATGCCATCACGGAATTGCTTCTCCATCAACCAGTCACACTTATTGTTTAGCTTAAGGGCCTCAGACCAACTACCGCCCTTAGCAGCTTTACCTGCTTCATTGAACAGGGCTGTCAGTGTTAGATCATTGATCTTAACATCCTCAATACAACGATCAAGGTAAGTCACCAGTGGTTGATCCCTCCAGTCATGGACTGTAGGCTTCATGTTAGCTACCCGGTAACCCCATGCCATCAAGCCGTGAGGGCCTACCATATCCTTCTTACCCGTCACCGGGTTAAAGACATGGGTAGGGCAACCTCTAGGGAGAGGTCTGTCAGGCCACAACGCACGACTAACTGACAGTGTATCGATCATCTTGATCTCATGGCCATTGATTGACTGAGGACACATATCGAAATCCTCAACCAGTTTAAGCTTCTTAAAAGCTGGTACATCGTAGCCATGTAGGTTGTGACACGCTACAGACTTAACATCAGACCAGCTCAGGAAGTCATCAAGGTGATCCAAAGGCAATACTCTGGCCTTAATATCACTGCTCTCAATGAACAGGAGAGCTTCCTTGTATTCAGGATGGTTAGGATCTAATAAGATTACCCATTCATCCTTCTTGTATCGTTTAAAAACAATACAATGGAACTTAGTAATACCATCTAAGAGGTCATCACCCTCGGTATCTAGTACCCAATAACCATCCATCAACTCCTCCTCTTAGAAATCTGGTTCAAATGGCTCTGTATGCTCCTCAAACTCTGTCTGAGAGATGTTTGACCCTCCGTTATAGAATTGGGCCAGTGTCTGGCAATCGCTCTCTAGGAAGCCCTCAGGAGGCTCTAGGAAACTACCAGTATCCTCATCATAGAAAACTGGGAACTTACAGGTTCTACCGTGTTTACGGTCATCCAGTATGCTCAGGTAGCGGGTGTTCTGCTCCTTGATTGGTAACTCTGGATCTTTGTTGCCCTCGATACCACAAGTATAATAACAAGATTGCATCATAGCCCGGGATCCACGGAACTGACTGGAGAATACCTTCCCTCCCTGCTCATGGGGTGCACCTTTCTCTGGAGCCTTCAAGTGACAGAAGCAGTAGAAGGTGAACCCTAAGTCCTTAGCCATCTTACTGATCTCATCCGAGAAGGTCTCTAACTCGGTGTTAGCCTCTGAGGCGTTCATACCTGCAGTCAATCGTGTGATAGGATCAATAAAGATATCCTTCACCTTCTCAACCAGTACAGCATGTCGGATAGCACCTTTCAGTTCATCCCAGTGGCATCGACCATAGTTGTTATACAAGATAACGTTAGGGCCCACATCGTCCACTGCCTGCATCAGATCACCTTGGGTGTAGAACGTAGAGCTATCTAGTATAGGGTTGCCCCAAATATCTACCTCGTTACCCTCTTGATCGATAAACAATATCTTCTCAGGGTTAGAGAAATCCTTACGATAGAACTTACCGGCTAACTTCTTCAGGGTCTCATCAGGCTGTTCCTCGAACTTAAAGAGTGCTACCTTCTGTGGGTTACCATCTACATCCTTCTCATTGGTGATAATGAACTCACACAGTTGATCGAGGAAAGTTGACTTACCCATCTTAACACCAGCACCGATGTAATACCCCTCGCCTTCACGCCTGCCTAGGGTTTTCTTCGTCATAGTGGGCCATGGCCAAGGTCGCCCAATAGTTGGCAACTCCATAGCTTTTTCACGGATATCACTAAACTGAATGAAACCTTCAGGTGTAAACTTCTTAGGTGACATGAATGCCCAGTATAGTTGCTCTGAACCTTCACGTTTGAACATATCACATGGATCTTGTCCCTCAGGTAAGTGTGCCACCATGATGTCTGGCATTAGGCCATACACAGCGTGGGTTGCTTCCTGACCTTTCATGATCCCCTTCTTACGTTCCTCAGGTGTAGCACAATCGTTATCAAACCCTACGATTGTCTCTTTGAATTTACGTAAGAACTTCTGTACATGCTTCTGACCTAGATGTCCAACAGCATTAGCCGTACCAAACCCGATAGATACTACCGTTGGGTTGGATTTAGAGTATTTATCCTTAAGAACTTGATACACAATCATGGCATCAAATTCTCCCTCCGTTATCATGATCTTTTTACCGCCTGTTGTGTTACCACAATCTGTACCAAATAGGTCCACAGATTCCTTAGACACATTACCTATGGTGGTGAAATATCCACGATCTTTCTTATTTTTAGTAAGGTCTCTTTTCTTAAAGCCTACTGTTTTTCTTGAGCCATCTTCTTGTATTTCCGTGTATGGGAAATAGATAGCTATTGGTGTCACTCCGTCTGCACTGCTTAGTTTAGTTCGCACACCGAAGTGTTGTGCTGTTTTGGTTGTTATCCCACGGTCAGCGAAACCTTTGATTGGATAAGTTAAAACCTCTTCTAGTGTCTCCTGAGGAGTCACTGGCTTAACCTTTTTCTGATACTCTTCCTTCACGTATCCCAATACTGACTCCTAATGTAATATTAGTTTTGGGTTATCTTTGTTTCTCAACTCAGTGAGATTCTCAATTAAAACATCTAATTGTTGCCTTGTCAAGGATGCTGTCGTATGTCCAGAGGGATTTAGTATTGCGATTCCTATCTCATCTAGGTAATCCCACTCAGTCTCTAGCCAGACTTCAGCATCTTGTTCAGCTTCAATGCAGATGTAATCCTGCTTATCACCATCTGTCATTCATACCCTCTAGTCTCCTCAAGTTCTGAATCTACGTGCTCAATCCATTCATCGAATTGTTCTTTAGTTTCAATATCTCTAGGCATCTCTACCATATTATCCTCTGATAGGATAGAGGGATCATTCACACAGTCCATAACGAATGATTCCACTGCCTCCCATTCACCCATACTGCTCAAATCATCCCCTCCTCTTTTAATATCGTCATCATTTGTACTGCTGTTTGGATTTCTTTGTATGGCTCAATCCTTCCGCATAGGTCAACGTCAAAATCAGCCCAAACCAATATTTTCTTATAGGATATTCCAACCTCAACCCCTATTAGATTGGTTGATGACAATTCCTCCCCACCATCCTCAAAGATAAAGCGGTTGTCCTCTTGTCTTAGGTATTTCATTAAAACTCCAACTGAGTCGATCTTACTGCTTCAAAATTGTGGCAAGAATTGACGCGATAGTAGGTCATCATCAGCCCGTGAATAAAATGATTTTCATAAAAGCTACTCATACACCCACCTTTAGATATACCATGGTTTTATATTTGACCCGTGATTCTCATGGAATCCACAGACTTCTTCTGCGAACTTTCTCAGCTCAATGGCTTTTTCTTTGTCGTGATAGTAGCCAAGATTAAGCCTCTTTCTGTCAACTGTTATTCTTGGGTTCCACATATTCATAATCTTGCAGAAATAAACACCAGTAACACCTGAGCTATTATTTTTAGCCATTCTTCTGTTTTTTGAGTTTTCTTTTTGAGTAACAACTCTAAGATTTTCAATTCTATTGTCATGCCTAATTCCATTTATGTGGTCTATTTGCCTCCCATTAACATCAACCCCCTTAAATGCCATAGCCACCCTATGAGCCTTAAACCTCTTCCAGTTAAGTTTTAGTATGTGGTATCCAAGTTTATCAATAGAATCTGCTTTCTGGCCCTTTTTGCAACTATTCGATCTAGGCTTGGCCCAATAAAACTCACCTGTTTCCTCATCGTAATCAAAGGCTTCTCTTAACTCTTTTATTTCTTCTTCACTTATTTGTTGCTTGGTTAGTTTCATTTGGCACGCTCCATTTTGTATAGCAGGGTAATCTTATTTATCATTAGGTAGCTCCGGTCTGTTATTGCGGGATTCAAATACGCCTTTTACACCTTCAAAGTGCGGGTGAAAAATACTTTTAGTAGCCGCTAGAAGCTCATTATGGTAATCATCTAGTAAATCCCACTTATCCTGCCCAAACTCTGTAATGCAGTCGTGTATGAGGTTAATGAGAACCCCGTAGTCACCGTCTTGCAACGCTTCGATTAATAGGCGCATATCATAGTTGCTACCTACCCAGCTCTTAATATCTTCTTTCTTAATCATTGGTTTAGCCCCTTGGCTTTACGTATTAATTTATAAGCTTCTTCACCATCCCTAGGCGGAATGAATGCGATTTTGATTATTGATTCCAAAGCATTCACCAACCCCTTATTAAGCTCAACTAGCCTCTGCGCATCCTCCTGTTTTACATAATCGCCAGACGGGTCTCCCACCATTACACCAAGACCATGAAACTCTTCATCTATCGAATATCTTTTCATATCCATTTATCCTCTCTCTTTATGAATTACACATTGAGTATCAATAAGATACGTAAACTTGCTTCTGTATGGGTCGACAACAGGGCACGCCAACTTAATAATCTGGCCATCCTTTGTTTCTATCTCAAAAACCGTAGTTGGGATATATTCCCCACACCCAGAAATAATCATAATCAGTATTAATGGAATTAGTTTTTTCATCTCTTTCCCCTCCTATGAATAAATCCATGATAAAAAGCTATGCATCGTCTTCATACCTATTTATCCTCAAACAGCTCTAACATTTCACTAAATTCAATAGCCCATTCTTGCGGGGTCATGCAGTTCAATCTAGGAACATAAACAGCATCCCAAGTTATCATATCTATCTCTTGATCCTCATCTGAGTAGAATCGACATACACCACCCCTAGCACTCACCTTAACTCCCTTGTACCCGGTTCTTTTTCTAATGGCTCGCTCTATTTGTCGGTTCATATCTATTTATCCTCCGTTGGGACCTTTTAATAGTATTATGCATACTCCAATACAAAAGTCAAGTGTTAAATGAAAGTTTCTGTGTACATCGCTTTGCACTTACCTAGGTCATCCTCGTAGAAGTAACGCAACCGGGTATGGGCCTTACCCTTAACCACACGAATTACGTACTGGTACTCTATAGGGGATGTATTCTCTTTGACCTTCTTGGCTCTCATCTGGAGGTCACTATTAATCTCCTTAGCTAATTTAGCTACATCCTTATTGGTCTGCCCAATAGCTGAACACACGAGGGGTTGCTCAAGGTAGTTTGCATAGTCCTGCAACTCCATCTCTCGGAGGCTGAATGCATTAGAGTCATCAGCGAAGACGGTGAATACGATTAAGGCTATTAAGCCAACTGTGATTTTCATAGAGCTAACCTCCTCTTTCCATTGATCTTGAATGCTACCTACTTTACCGTATGATTTACTCATTGTCAAGCTCCTTAATCCGATCTTCAATAGCTGTTTGAACCCAGACACCAAAGAAATAACGTACAGCTATAAACTGCATCTCTGGGAGATTATCACTACAGAGAGAATTGCACGGTCCCAACTCATCGTAGGATTCCTCCCAATATGTATCTGGGAAGAACTTCTCACATACCTCCTCAACAGGGTAATTAAGTGCGTAAGGTAGATTGCAAATACCCCCATACTCATCTAAGTACCACGAATCTGATGGTAGCTTCACTCCGAGATCCTTTAGAACTGACTCATAGATTGGAATTAAGAAGGGATGCTCGCTCGGTGCATCATAAAGTAGCCTGCAATACCCTCCAGCGTTGATTAGATTGTCCTTAAGCACTGAAAGCCATGCACGTAGTGTTTCTAATTCTGTTGGCATCATTGGCATCTCCTGATGGTTTCCGATTAAGATGGGAGTACTATACACACAAAATAATCTCCCGTCAAGTGTTGACTTTAAAATAATTTGTATGTATTCTGGTTGTAACTTCTAGGAGTTAATAATCAAAACAGAAGAGTGAGGTAAATAAATGGAACTATTAGAACAGATTAAGAAAGACCGTATGGTTGCACGTCGTGAGAAGGACAGCGTTAAGGCTACACTTCTTACCACATTAGTGGGGGAGGCTGATAATATCCTTAAGAGTAAGCAGGCTAAGAACTACTCAACGGTAGCCCTTGTGAAGAAATTCATCAAAGGTCTGGAGGATACAGGTAATGCTAAGGGCGGTCTAAGCTTAGATGAATCTAAGGAACTAGATATCCTTAAATTGTACCTACCTAAGACCTACACCATTAGCGAATTGGAAAGCATCATCGATGGTCAGGATTTATCGAAGGGAATGGGACCTATAATGGGTTACCTTAAGAAAAACCACGGTGATCGTGTCGATATGAAGATGGCTCAAATGATAATCAAGGAGAAATTGAAATGACAACTATTATGAATGCATCGGCTACCATGACAGTAGATGGCTTTGGAGAGGTTGAGTATACCATCTCCCCTCTGAATTCAACCGGGGTAGTATCTACAACCATGTGGTCTATCCAGATGAAGCATACCGAGTCTGGTATCTCCGTCATTAAATCCTTACAAGGGTCCCAATACCGAGCCTTGGCTCACACACTTGAAGAATTAAAAGAGAAAGTCTTGACAAATAGTTAAAAGTATGCTATAAAGGTATAACTCTATGGTTTTCCTGATTGTTAAAGGGACTTTCAGTTCACATATTGGCAATCAATAAGCTTAATCATTTAAGGGTTGACATAAAGGTTGGTATCTACTAAACTAAATACCAACTTAAATTTTAAACAAACCTTAAGGTACAACCCTTAAGTACATTAATTGTTGTTTGGTGGTAATAACCACAGGAGGAAATATGCCGTTGATTGATGAAGTTGTACATCGCTATTACCAAGTGGGGGCTGGCCAACGGTTAGGGCAGTTCTTCTTTAATACCTATATCAAGCGTGAGGATAACTCAACTAATAAGTTATTTCACGAAGGTGATTTTAACAAAGCTAGAACCCAAATAGCTAAGTTCATGGAAGACAACCAGTGGAACCAACTACCTAAAGAACTTGTGGATTACACCCCGACAGCTACCCGTTTAAAGGAGGGACCTAATGATCAATAACTTTACAGATGATGAGCATCAACAAATAAGCACCTTCCACTCTGAACTTGAGAGGCGGGTGAAAGAGAGGTCTGAGTTTGCTCATGTGACAGGAGGCTTAGTTGACGGGCCTGTCCAAGAGTATTTATTCCAGATCTGGGAAGGAAACTCCCTAGACTGCGAGTTTAGGGTTTACAAGGATGGATATACCCGTGCTGTAACCTATGTACGGGTGTATCGATGAAACAAGGAGGTACTATGAAGAACTCTGTGGCTCTGGCAATCTGTGTTTTCCTGCTATCTACTCTCGTGTGGATCAGTGCAAACATTTATTACAAGGAGCTTTCAATTTCTGGTCGCGACATCTATAACGCCAAGCGTGTATGTGATCAAAACCGAGGAGTGAAACATATTAAACTTTTTAGTGACAAACGTGAAATTGTGTGCCATAATGGAGCCTCTTTCATCAAAACTAAAAAGAAACCAAAAGAGGAGGATTAGATGAAGTCAATCGTAGCTCTCATGCTTGCCATGGTAACAACCTTCAGCTTTGCTAAGGAAACTGAATGCCGGGTCTACACACCTGAACAGGAGAACATTCTGAAGCTGGCCTATGAGGTTGGCTACAGTGAGGACTTAGGGCTTACACTTGCAGCCATCGTAAAGCAGGAATCATTTGTTGGGCCGTATATTGTGAGGGATAATCCAAATGATTACTCAACACACGAGCGAGAGGATGGTTCGGAGTGTAAGATTCGGGGGAGCTATGGTGTAACTCATATACTCTTAACTACAGGGGCTTGGCTAGAGGGTGAGACAAACCTATGGCGCGCCAGAGATACGATTGCTAGAAAGCTAGTCACAGATGATCACTACGCTATCCAGTTGGCGCTTAAGAAGCTCAAGAGTGTTCAGAAGAAAGATCAGGCATGGCGTTCACTGGTAGCCCGATACAATGGTGCAGGCCCCGCAGCTAGAGCTTATGCTGAGGAGATTGCAGGCCATGTCCGCGAGTTTCAGAGATGTGGCCTAGTTGGTGATGTTCTTAGCCCACCAGAGCCAGAGATCCATGTCTTCGGTGAGGACGGTGAAGAAACTATCTACTACATGGACTACTCACTATTTGATTGTCGCTATGATCGCCTCAACTATAAGGAGTTAAGTTAATGATAGATTTCCTACCAGAAGTTATGACTGCCCATTCTGTTGCAGGGTTCTGCACTTGGGCGGTAATTGTAGTAGCCTTCACTTTATTATTCCATGGCGCGAATCTCCTATTAACGGGGTGGTGGCTGCTTGTTGATAAGGGACGAACAAGATTACCAGTTCTTTACCATGAGTGGCTTTACAGTAACTACCGTATCTACGATTACAGTGGTGGTAAGGTAGTAGGAACCCACTACGACTTAGAGCATAACGGTGTTAGCGGCCTACGATTCAGTGAGCAGGGTATAGAGAGAGGCCTTAAAAGGGCTAGAGAGAAACACGGAGATCACTTGATCGCTATTCCTGTACTTGGTAGTGGGGAGGGTGCAGGTTTAGCACCCGCGATTGTGGCCTTTCTTTCAGTGGTAGCAACCTTCTTCATATACCTTCTAACCATAATGCCTATGGTATTCCTTTCAGTTGGTATCTTTATCGCTGTAAGTATTCTTATCTCCTATCTCCGTGATGCACAATTCTACGTAAAAGAGGTAAAAGAGAAGGTTAAGAACCACATCAATGATGAGGAGGCACACAAATGATCTATAGTCTTGATGATATGATCTACATCGGATTCATTGTATGGCTAGCCTACATGTTCATGTTTGGTGTACGGAACTTTACAGTAAGAGTTATCTGTATGTTCACAACCCGTAGCATAAATCAATCAGGTCTTGGTGCATTCCTTGATCTGTGTGCATTTCTATACATTATTGTGATCATCCAGAATTGGGGGATGATTCTGACTGCACTGGGGGTTAGTTAAAATGGAATTACCAAAATTATATGGCCTAGACTCCAAAGGTCGAACAAAGGAATGGAGTGTCCACACAGAGGGAGCTGACATCTATGTCACCCATGGGTTGGTAGACGGGAAGAAGCAACAGAAGGTCACAACAGCTAAGGCTAAGAATGTGGGGCGATCAAATGAGACCACCCCAGAGCAACAGGCTGAACTAGAGGCTAAGTCAAAGTGGAACAAGCAGAAGGACAAGTCCTATTGTGAAGATCCTAACAACATTCAGCCACTACTCAACCCAATGCTTGCTCATCCCTATGAAAAGTATGCACACAAGGTTAAATTCCCCTGTGCGGTACAGCCTAAGCTTGATGGCTGTTTTACCCGAGGGATGAGAGTGTGGACTGAGAAGGGTTTATTACCTATCGGGGTTATAGTTGAGAATAAGTTAAATTTAAAAGTTTGGTCGTATAACGAGACCACAGGGAAACGAGAGCTTAAACGGATTAAGTATCACCACGATAATGGCCTAGCACCTTTGAGTGATTTCACAAGGGTCACAATGGAAGGGGGTAATCCGATAACTTGTACTAAGAACCATAAATTCTATACGAATAATGGGTGGAAAGAGGTGCGCCACCTCCTAGATAGTGACAGACTGTATGGGATAAGGAACACAAAAATTCTCCACGGAATTCTCTCAGGTATGTTACTAGGTGATTCCTCAGGGGTTATTGATAAAAGGCGGGACTTATCTTGGAGACTAATACACTCAGTCTCAAATAAAGATATAGGTTATGGGGAGTATAAGAAGGCTATGTTGGAGAGTGTTTGCTCCTTCAGATCTAACACCTATATATCGGGGTACGGGTCGGAATGCACTCGGTTCACCTCAACGAGTTTGACATCCAGTTTATTTGATATTGGGATTTTCTATAATACCGACAATCAATCACCTGACTTCGGTAAGCGGGTAGATGTGTCTGAGAAAGACCTTTTTAAAGTTTTTACAGATGAGACCCTAGCAATTATATATTTTGATGATGGATCCCTCCACTATAATAATGGGAACGATCTGACACCCCGTATGTTCATATCCGTTGCAGGTCTTAGCGAGAAAACGAGGGAATCTTTGGTTAAATGTATTGAAAGGAAATATGGTGTGATCCCTCAAGTAGGGGTCTACGGTAAGGATGTTCGTCTGTCCTTTAATACACGGGACACCCTCTACCTCCAATACCGGATAGCGAAATGTATGTCAGGTGCGTTGGATAGGAAATTAGTCATGACCTATGAACCTAGATCCTTTGACTTCTCAGAGGGATACTTACCCTTTACACTTTCTGGTGTGAAAGGAGGAAAACCTCTAAAGAGGTATGACCTAGCAGTAGAGGATAATGAGAATTACTTTGTAGAGGGGACCCTCGTACATAATTGCAGGGCTATCGCAACGTATGAGCCTGAGGGCTTAGTTTTCAAGTCCCGAGGGGCAAAGTACTACCCCGTACCTGATCACCTCTTAGAGCCCGTCTCAGAGGCTCTGGCAGTGGCACAGGTTTTAGGGTATGATAAGCTGGATGGAGAGCTTTACCTGCATGGTCATGACCTCAATCGTATTGTCAGTGCAGCTAAGAAGCCAGAACCGGGTAAACTAACCCTAGAGTTCCATGTCTTCGATATGGCTAAAGAGGAGATACCCCTTGAGAAGCGCCTGAAGGATATGGAATTCATCTGTGATGAGGTTGATAGTCGCTATCTCCAGTATGTAGAGACAAACTATATTGACAACGAGAAAGAGATTATGGATTACCACGGGAAGTGTGCAACTACAGGTTATGAGGGAGTAATGATCCGCAACCTAGGAAGTCTCTATAGGTTTGATCATCGTTCTCAGGATCTATTGAAGCACAAGGAATTCGAGGACGCTGAGTATATGATTGTTGATGTTGTTCAGGATAAAGATGGGAGAGGTGTGTTCGTATGCTCATGTCCTGATAGTACCCACATCGATAAGAAAACATTCACATGCGTCCTTAAGGGTACACACGAAGCACGTCAACATGTTTGGGACTACAAGGAGGAATACATCGGTAAGCCTCTAACAGTTAAGTTCCAAGTGTTGACGGAATTCAACATACCTGAGTTCCCAGTGGGGATTGCTGTAAGGGATTACGAATAAAAGTGTTGACATGGGTGATTGGTTATGCCATGATGCCCCTATCAACCAAACAGAGAGGTACAAAACATGAGTATTCTAAACTTCCCGATCAAAATGAAACCTCTTGGTTTTAAAGATCTGAAACGAAAAGATATAGTTTATTTCTGCTACGGTGGGAAATACGTAGAGAAGGTTAAACTGGCATCCACTCCTTATCTGATTACTGAGGAGTGGGGGATTTTTGACGACACTGAGTACCAGAGTCGTTGGAAGATTGCGTTTGTATCATTAGACAGTGATTGTAATAAGGAACACTATCGATACCTCTCTGACGCTGGCATTTTAGATCAGCCACAGGTTGGCCCTTCAGGTGAGGATGTAAAAACCTACGAGAATAGTACTAACCGTGTGTTCCGTACACTGGCTGAGGCTGAAGAATGGAATAGGAACCTACCACCAATCGATGATTGGTTCTTTGATTTATAGGAGGATGAATGAGAGTGAATGAGATGGGTGGGGAGAATATCTTCACCAAGCGAAAAGAAAGCAAAGGCGCTATCCAAGCGGGTAATCCCTGCGGGGAGATTGTATTGCCAGTAAGTGCAGGGAAGTGCAGATTGGCATCTTTTAAGGTTGGCCAAACCGTGCATTTTACTGAGGGTGATGGTCCAATCTACTACACCAGTGAGATTATTGCCATACGTGATGGGTTATACATTTTCTTAGTGGATGGGAAGGCCTTTGCAGTCCCTTACGAGAACCTAAGTGTAGCTGATACACGTACAGATCTGGAAAAAGGTGTGGATCAGATGTTGAATGATTGGGTTCACGACAGATTGGATAACCTAATGGATGACTTAAGATCCGAGGTTGCCCTAGGTGATGTCTTCGAGGTACTTTATAAACTAGGTTACAAACGGGGGGATAAATGAGTTCAGGTAAATTATTATTAGGTGCAGTAGGTGTTGTAGTCCTACTAAGTGGATTAACTTGGGGCCTAAGTGCTCTGGGTATGTTCGGTAACACCGTTATGGAGCGAGTTGTGTATGAAAACTCATTCCAGTACAAAGAGGGTATGAAGCAACGTGTCAATACTTTTCAGGCTCAGATTGCTGAGCTGGAAGAAATGAAGTTCCAGAACCCGCACAAGGCGGCTGAGATTGATTCTCAGATCCGTATTCTACGTATCCAAGCAAGCGCAGTTCAATAGGAGGACACATGAGAAAGTTATTAGTATTAGTATTAGCGTCTACACTGGCCCTAGCAGGTTGTCAGGAGCGCCCAGTTAGCCAAGAGACCAAGGATCGCCAAACAACAGAGCGAATTCAATCTCAAGTGGCCAAATCACAACCAGTTCCAACGTATAATTGGAGCCTTGAGCGCCATTTGGTGATCAGTTTGTATAATATCCGTAACTCTAAGGCGACTACACACTCTGTATGGCGTTCTAATACGGGTGAGATCGAAGGTGATTGCCCAAGCATTGGCTTCGGTATCCCTTACGATACGAGCTTAACCAATCCTCTAAAAGTCACCCGCGAGTATGTGGGTGCCAAACACGGCTATACTGTGGGAACAATCGAACAGGCTGAGCCTAATAGTATCTTCGCCAGTAAGAATACCAATGCAACATGGGTGATGTGTGCAGGTGAGATGGGTAATATTGAGCCTATCTACGTTGAAACCAAGGTCACTGTGTACCCTTACCCTGTAGATGTTAACTACAAAACTAATCGTGCAGTTAAAGCGGGTAAATCTTCTGTGACAATTTCTTCAGGAAAATAGTTGACAAACTAAAATAGGTGGGTAATATAACCCCATCTTTTAACAACAGAGGAGATAAAAGATGAACTTAGGCATTGACTCAGCAATCACCGACATGCTCTTGAACGTTGCAATGTTTGGATCAGCTCTGATCGTGTTAACCGCCATTGGTAACCGTTTACTATGGGTATTGTGGTATTACATTGACCGAGGTGAAAGCTCTTTCCCAATTTTGTTTAACAACTTACTACGTGTTTATTCGGTTCGTGGAACCGATAGTGAAGGAGATAAAGTCTACTTAACAACTGATAGTATTCGTTGGAGGGAGGATAAAGCGGATATGTTCCTTACTAAGAAGAAAGCCCAAGCCTTTGCTGATGATAGCAAATTTAAAGATAGATATAACCTTGAAGTCTACAATCAAATGGATGAGGTATCGACTGCATTCCTTCTGATCATACTCCTTCTTGCAGGCTGTGGAGTTCTGAAGTTAATCTCTATAGCACCTATGTTCGTACTAACAGTGATCGGTGTAGTAGGTTCAGTGGTTATGGCTCGTCTATTACGTGATGGTCAGAAAGCTCTAACCAAGTTCAGCAAGGCAGTGAAAACCCATATCAATGATAAGGATGCTCACACACCTAACGCTCAAGAAGTTGACCTTGAGTATCGAATGGATACCAAAATTAAGTAGTAAAATTTTGAAACGGGCGGGGATTTTCATCCTCGCTTCCGACGTTAGGAGGTATACATGTGTAGATATGACATAATCACTGCTATTCTGGTTTTTATTGAGCCGCTGCTTAACCCCAATCACTGGTTTCGAGTTGGAATTACAAACTTTGAGTGGGATAAGAGGCTTAGAAAAGCTATGGCAACGGAGGAGGTCTCTAACATAGTGGGCTGCAAGTGTATGATCGGAGAGGAGGAGGTGTGGACTGGAAACTATCCATACAGCTATGGAGGGCGCTACGATGATAGTTATAAACTCCCCCGTAGATCAACAGTTGTTAGGTTGCATAGGATGATAGAGAAGCACAATCTTAAGTAATCGTTAGCCCCGTTGGAGAAATCCTTCGGGGCTTTTTCGTTTCTCGTTACCTCCCTTTGTGCTTGACAGAAGCCTAATGACAAAGTATTATCCTTTCAACTGATCACGAGAGGCAATTATGAACGTATTCTTTACAAGTATGAATCCCATCACCTGTGCCAATGAGCACTGTATTGTCCACACCCGTAAGATGATTGTTGAGTATGCACAACTGCTCAGCACAGCTCACCACGTCCTTGATAAGTCTAAAGCCCCTCAAGGTATCTATAAGACTACTCACATGAATCACCCAAGTGCTAAGTGGGTTAGAATTTCTAAAGCTCACTACGACTGGCTATACATTTGTCTTAAACAACTTTGTGATAACTTTTACAGAGCCACAGGAAAGCATCACAAAACATCTGTAACTGTACTTGATCTGCTTAGCCAAGCTCCACGTAACATACCAAACAAATGGTTTATACAACCTCCTCAAGCTATGCCAGATGAGTACCAATCCAAGCTAGCTATTCATGGCTACCGTAAGTACATTATTGCTAAACTTGAAGAATGGCAATCACGAGAAAAGCCTATAAATATAGGGTTTTACAGCACACCATCTTGGTTCTCCCCCCTGAGAGCCTAGAATTTTTGAAACGGGCTAGGATTTTCATTTCAGATTTTGACATCAAAAATTTTGTACCCGTCCAGCTTTTTCATTTCAGATTTTGGCTTCCGTATTTCTATATACACAAAATAGTCAGGCAGGGTCGGTGTCTTGTACTTCGGTTTCTATGTTCCCGCTCGTTTCTTCTATGGTTCCCATTGTACAGGGATCACCACACAATGCAAGCATTAATTGAAATTATTTCTTTAAAGCCTTCCTTCTTTATATAGCTAATTCAAAAGTAAATTATTTTAAATTTATTTGTAAAAAGGTGTTGACACCCTGAATGGTTGGTTTATTATGAACACATCTTAACAACGAAGCCCAGAAGGCGAACAAAATGAAAGCTAAACAAACTAAACTTAAAGCTAAACTTCCCCTAGAACTTCACGAGATCTCAGGTGGTGCATACTGTCATGATAAAGGATTAATGAATGCTTATAAGATTATTGACAAGACTACAGAGAAAACTATTGTAGATTGTCGCATCTCTATGGGCCGTAGCCGTTCAGCTTCAACTGTTTATGCAGACTTGTGGGTCAGTGGCATAAAAGATAATAAGATCCCTAAAAAGGCAGATTATACCTATACAATAGATAACTGCTATAATGACGAACCCAGAACATTTACGTCTAATTCTTTAAGTGGTAAAGGTTCAGCAGGTGGTTATGGTTACGATAAAGCTAGCGCCGCCGTAGCTGATGCAATAGACTCATGTGGTATTACCTTATGGGGTACACCTTACCATGGACAAGAGCCAGACTTTAAAAAGCAGGCCCATATAGGTGGTACGGGTGTGGTTGAGGGTGGATTACTTGCCATTGCCTATGCTTGCGGCTATAATAATGTTATCCTTGTTAAGGTGTAGGGACTATTAAAATGTTTGGGTTCGGAAAAAGAAACACCAAAAAGCAAGCGGAAAAGGCATACTCCCTAGAGTGTGCCAAGATTGAGCTAGAGACCGCAAAGGGTCTAATGGAGACGGCAATTTTTGACCTAAGTTGTCAAGGTGTTGACACTGATAACCTGCTAGGCGCGGCCTTCCGTGTTGCTTCTCTTATGAAGCAATCAAAAACAAAAACCCTAAAATTAAATAATGGAAAAGTGTTGACACTTGAGGATAACTTTCTTAAGATAGTAGCACACTAAACAAACCACTAACCATAAGGTGATATATGAAAAACGTTCAAGCCCCTAGCTCTGTAGAAATCGACAACGAGGACTACAACCCAAACAACCATAAGAACCTAGGGAAGAAACAACGCAAAGCGGCAAAGCTTTTCCGTGATAACCGCAAAAACAAACAAAACCGTTACCTGTAGGAGGGCAAGCCATGAGCACCTATTACAACATAGCTGTATTTAATACGGGCGACTATAGCACATATCAAGAGGCCCAAACCGGTAATGGTGTTTACTTTACACCATCGACTATTGACTGTATGGGTAATGACGGGTTAAGTCTGAGTGGGGTGCAAGATCTTCTCGAAGTGATTAATACTATGATGCTTTGCTTCAGCCTAACGGGAGTTTGTTCGGGAGTGGTAACAGATCGGGGTTTTATTACCCTTGGGCAAATTATAGAGGATGAAGGAAAAACGCCTATAAGTGATCTAATACCATTAGAAGGAAATGAGAGAAGAATAGCCGTGAAGGAATTCTTGCGCGCTTATGGAAGTTTAGGCATAGCTTGCATCCTATCCCCTAATAATTCATTTAGAATTCATAGCCAAAAGGGGGCACTCTTACTAGAGTCTAGAGGCTACATTAAAGAGAAGAGCAACGGAGGATACACCCTAACTGAGTTAGGTCAAGATATGAAGGAGAAGATAACAAATAAATTGAAATAAAGTGTTGACAGGCCCTTAGCGGGCCTTTATTATGTGTACATAGCCTAAACAAACCAACACGGATTTATAAAATGTTCTTCTTAAACCCTAAAGCCAAAAAGCAAAAAGAACTAGAGCAACGCATAGCAAAGCGCAAGCATGAACGTTCAATGAATGCCTTCTACGCTAATCAGTCTAAAAATACCTACGATTGGACAACCCACAACACCGACGTTAAGGCCCGCTAATATGTTAGATATTAAAAAAGCTTTCGTAAATGCTAGTGAACATAGAATAGACGATTTCAAACACCACACCTTAGATCATCATAGGTGGCAATTGTCACTATTGGTTGAGGATACAGAACACCCATGGGGTGACCCTGAAATGGACACAACATGGTGTCACCTACACTTTACAACATACGGCAACGTAGATACACCAGAAAAGGCCTATAGGTTCTTCATTAAAGGAATGAAGACACTAGATAAGGCCTATCAAAAAGACTTCTTAAATGAAGGTGGAGAGTTAGACTATAGAGCCCCATACTACGCCCCCGAGTATAGGGATTTTGGCGTAAGCTCTGAGGGCTTCAAGGACTTCATAACAGACATTTACCCAGTAGATACAAGCGCCCCATTCTGGGAGACCTTGAAAGTATTAGATCATGCTTTGTATGTTTATTATTCAAGTGTTAAACTACTCTCTTACGGTTTTGGTGACCAGAACGTAGGAAAGGCTTTTGAAAATTTAACTGATTTTAAACATTTCCTTGACAATCCTCCAACCCTATCAGATAATAGTCAAGTACCCACTAAAGAAATATGGTGATAACATGGAATTAATAGAGTACACAGTACCTCAACACTATTTAACAGCTTTATTTTATGGTGACCTATCAGGTCTAAATGATGATGAAATAAAAGCCTATGAAGCCCATCAAGACCACCTTGAAGCTGAGGGACTACTAGGCACCCCAACGGGGGACTATCAAAACCTAGGCTTTTGTCATTCAAACGACATTGATCACCTAGCAGGGGATTGTTACAGTGTTTCATACCAACCCAAAACCCGCCTATGAGTGGTCCGAAAACAACTGCGACGTGAACCACAGAGGATAATAGAGCTATGGCAATTTTAAAACGTGTAGTCCCTAAGAAATACCTAGACGCAATCTTTGACGGCAACACCAGCCAGTTAACACCCAAAGAGGTGGCAACATGGGCGGAATATGAAAAGGCGCTAAGCAAAGAGGGCGCTAGTTCTTTAGTTCCTAATGACTATCAAAATATAGGCCATTCAGAGATTAACGATCTCGATGACTCACAAGGTACTTGCTACCAGTTAGTATATAGTGCCGTTAGTTTAGAGGGATTTTGATATGGAGAATGTAATAGTGCTAGATAACGGCGGCGCGACCTTCGATAGGTACACAATAGTATACCTATCGACAATTAACCACGGGGTTTATTTTGCGCGCTCATGCTCTGAGACCCCAAACGCCCCCAACGGAGTTGGGTGCTCTATTGAGGTTTGCCAAAAATGGGTCGAATCTACGGAGGATAAAATTCTAACCCCCGACTTGTACCCTGAGGGCTTAAAAACACTTATAAAGTGTGATCTTGAAGATTTGGAGGGGTTTTGATATGGGAGCTATATACTTAGTCATAGCTAGACCATTAGTAAGCCCTAAGGATTTACTCCAATAAGGGAAAAGTTGTAGAATAAACCTTGACAAGGCCCGAAAGGGCCTTTATTATTGCCCCATAAGCTAAACAAACCAACAAAGGATTAGAACAATGGATAAATTCGAATATAAAGAGGAATTCGTACAGGGCTTTATAGCTGCTATGTGCTTTGCAGATAGCCCAGAAGATAGTCAGGGTGAGTGGGACGAATCAAACCTAGACCCCGAATGCCTAGAGGTAATAGAGGCGATTTGTACTATCTTCTTAAGCAAATGTGCCCACGTTGTAGCCAAGGTTCCTGACCTATCAAATAGTGACCTTTGTCATTGGGGTTCAGCTGGTGCAGACCTTTATTATACAATGGTAGGGCATGGGGTAGGCTACTGGGAGACAGACAAATACCCCGAACGTGAAGAAGATGGGGCGGTCCTAGGGGTGTATCTCCATTCTGTGGCAAAAGATATGCCTTACTTTGCGCCTTATTTTGATGATGAAGAAATGGTAATCTATTGTTAAATAAACCCTTGACAGGGGCCTAATAAGGCCCCATAATCCCCCTACCTTAAACAAACAAACACATATAGGCACCACATGAACCACTGTGCAACTATCACCACTCCCGATGGATTCGCTATGCAAGCCCGTAAAGCACGCCTAAAGCGTCTTTGCCGTTCTAATATACGTAAGCATACTTTAGAGCTACTACAGGCCCGTATAGCACGTACAGAGCGCCCTAGCGTTAATATTAAGGCCTACTTTGTGCCTATGCTTCTATGTGCTATGCCTTTCTACTATATCGGGGCTGTTAGTAGCTTTCTAAATCAATTTTAATTAATAGGTGATTACATGCAATTCTTAAAGGGTGAATCTGTTTTATTTTCTGTACTAATTAAGGAACCAACCCACAAGCATGGGTACTATAGATTAGACGTAGCCAATAGAAAAGTCCTCAATAATCTAGGGTTTAGTGGTAAGGGTGCTAAAACTTACCATACCCACAATATGGTGAACTTTAAAGGGAATAAGCACCCGCTAATAGAACACCCACACTACGGACCTAGCATAATCTTGAAATAACCCTTGACAGGCCCTCTATGGGCCTTTATTATGTAATCACATTAACCAATAAGCCTAAGGGGCCTAAACTATGTCAACTAAGTACGCAAACAGCTTCCACCCTAAAATGAACGTTAAAACCAAGGTTATCACTAAAAAGGTATTCCAAGGCATTCTAAAGGAACTTAGACGGAACGGCTTTGCAGTAAGTAAGACAGAAGATAAAGCGGGGTACATAGTCCAAACCACAACCCCTAAGGGTAGCACCATCATGGTCCTAAAGGCTATGAATGGACATAGTGGCTACCTAGCAAGGTATGAAGAAAAGCTCCTAAATATCTAAAGACCCACATTTGAGCAACCATCAAGGCCCCTTAATTGGGGCTTTCTTATTTGTTATTGGATTAGTGAACTAATACCCAAATTAACAATTTAATACCCCATTAGAACAGTATGTAATTAATTTGAATAAAACACTTGACAAACTCTAATTTGTATGCTATAATCAATAAAGTATTACTCATACGTTACAGTATAACCCTACAGTATGAGCCTACCTTTCCTATCTTACAGTGACTAGCCTACAGGTTGGGGCCTTTAGTGTCAAGCCCTAATCAAATAAATAACTAATCACAATACACCTACCATAAGAAACCTACAGACAGGTGCTTACATGAAAGGGCTTACATGACGAACGTACATGAAAGGGCCTTATATGGTGGGTGCTTATCCTAACGGCTTATTGTCATAAGCCTAAGCCCTGCTAGCTAAACCCCTCAGTATTACCTTAAGGTATACCTATACATACACAGAAACGAATACCCGCTAGGGTGTGAGTGCCTATGTGTGGGACTATATAGGTATGCGCGAGACCATGGCAATGGTTGAGTGGGTGCAATGCCCTCAGCATACCCCCTTCCAGCATACCCCTTTGTGTGCTATACCTAGACCATGGTAATGGTCGATTGTGTTACCTCTGTGTTAAACACATTGAGATCCCCTTGTCAAGTCTTTTCTTTATTATTTTACCCCGTAGTGATAACCATTCGCATAAACCCTCAGTTATAACACCCCTCGCCCTTATTCCTAAAAAGTCTAGATCAATTTCCGATAATATTAATTATCGGAAGGTATACCCCCTAAAGTTGGCACGTTAATTGCCGTTATACCCCGTGGTTCTAAGGCTAGAGGGTTGTTAGACTTTATAGATATTTTGAGATTATTCGCTTGACAGGTGGGCGGGAGGGGCTGTGTTAAGCACCTCACGACCAACCCTCCACCAAAACCAAAAGGCCCTCCCGCCCGGGTACACACCCAAAGGCGATATTTTCCCACAGACACACAGAAGCCCCACAGGGACCCCTATGGATATTTTCTACAGAATTGATGTATTGGGACTCCTAGAGGTATGAACACCTCGTAGAGGGACGTACAGAGCCTCTCAGGGCCCTTAAGGTATTTAATCATGGAATTTACTATTGGATGAGTACAGAAGGGTCTGAAATTGGTGGGGGAATATCGGACAAGAAGTGCCCTGTATGATTGATGAACATTAGGGTGTGGTTAATTAGGGGTTGCTAAATTAAGGGAATGCTAATATAGGATATTACTTTACAGTAAATATACTTGTTGGTGGGATATTTTGGTAGGTAAGGGTGTGGGGATGGCCCTAGGTGAGCCTGTATGGCTACAGGAGGGGTTTTAAGGTTTGGGTAAGGTGATTGTATGGGTGAGTAGAGAGGCCCTCAGGGAGCCTCTAGGAGGGCTTTGATCTTATTCTCAGCCCATTGGATTGGGTGCCACCAAGGGTTCTCCTCAACCCACTCATAGCAGGTAATCCCTCCGGGGAGCCTCTTACTTTGCCATTTGTAGAATGTGGCATTCTTAATGGTGTATGGCTCTGTTGGTTTGGTAAAGGTTCTAGTTGTTGGGTAAAGCATACTAATCCTCCGTCTTACCTCGGAGTTTATCACATTCGGCTTGGGCACTGATGAGTTGCTCTTTTACCCTCTTACCTCCTTCGTTGATGAGTTTGATTATAGCTTCATCATCCTCATCTCTACTCTCTTTGGTAGCTATGGCAAAGACAGCCTTTGTGAGGGTCTGGGTGAGACCTAATAGGGCCCACTCTAGTGCTTCATTCTCTTTAAGCAATGCATTGTAGATGTTTGGAGGTACACCCGGTTCCCCTAGGCCTATTGTGTCTTGGGTTACATCATGTTCTGTCATAATGGTTCTCCTCTTGGTTATGGTAATAGGCACCCAAATTCTGGGTCTTTGTATGGTCGTTTAGCTTCTTCGAGTATAGCCTCTAGGACAGAGATAAAATGGACTCGATTTAGGAGTATCCTAGACTTCCTAGCTTTGCCACCCTCCGTGGTGTAGTAGATGCTGAAGGTACTGGACAGAGCTAGTTGATAGTTGGATAGGTAGAACTCAGCCTTTTCGATTAAGTCAGGGGAATTCTGGATATCCAATAGATCACGCCTAAACTTAATGTTTGACTCTGTGCCTATGGCGGCCCCTAGTGCTTCCTTTCCGTGCTTAATCATCAGCCTTGTACCCCTTAGGTACATCTACGGTAATGGTTAGTTCTTGTTCATGTGTTTGGTTTATCATTTTGATTCTCCTTTATCATTCTCTTTATAGCCTCATTGGCTATTTTTGCCCCTTTGAATACCTTATCGGTATCACTAGGGTACCCTTTTTCTGATGGATTAACCCTATCACAAAGTACATACTTCCCGGGGAACCAGCCTATGAAGGTGTTGGTCATAGTGATTCCCCTTGCTCTACTTCATCTAGGTAGTAGGTGGTGTCTCCCCACACAACTGAACCTTCCTCTAGTAACTTGCTAATATAGTCATCCTGATCAAACTTAACACTGAAGAGACCCAGAGCTTTCAATTCAACAGGTGTTGGTTTTGTCAGGTATACAGTCAGAATGTACTCACCATACTGGTTGTAATCGTTAACTGCCGAGGTAACCACCCATACCTTGCGCTTACTGGTCAGTTCCTCAAAGCACTGGTGTATTACGTCAAGGATGGGCTCTGTCTTGATGGTGAATTGCTTACCCTTAAACCATTCACGTATTTCTTCTTTAAAGGTCATTCTAGCTCCTTAAGTCTCAGTAAGCGCCTAACTATGAAGTTTAAGGCGGCGAAGTCATCCCTAGCTAGACACACACATGGGTGGAACCTCCTCTTATTCCTATGTCTCCATCTAGCTCTAGAGATCCGGATAGCCTTAATCTCTTGGCTGTTGAATCTCCTCACTCCATACTCCCTAGTATTTGCTTCTTGGCTTGGTAAAGCTGTTCAGCTGCCTCCCTTAGCTCATTTATCCTAAGCTCAATCCCTTTAATTTGATCATCTAGGATGCTAGATACAATCCCTTTGTATTCCTGAGAGGTATCCTCACACCCTTGGTGGTATCCATCATTGTATTCTGATTGATCACTCATAATATCTCCCACTTAGTTGGTTTAAATTTGCTCAGAGGGTTTCCCTCCTCGTCATAGTTCTCTGGGTGTAGCTCATGGTCCCTGATAAAGCACCAACCTCCACGGACCCTTTCTTTGTGGCAATGCTTACACTTCTGGAAAGATCTGTACTCAATAGTGGGCTTCATATTCCACCCCATGGTGATGCCAATGGGTTCCATTGGTTTGTAGTCCTCGAACTCACAATCATGGATGTTTAGTAGTTTCTTAAGCCATTTCATATTGCCTCCGGCTACCCTACCTTAGTAAAATTAATATCTGTGACAAATCCAGAATTTTGGCAGCAGTCAGCATCAATATACAACTTATGGACTACCTCATCTTTCTTTGCGAAGTATAAGGTCACAGATGAGCATTGGGGGTCGTTGTGTTCATATACAGTGAAGTCATCCATTTTGTATAATTCTTTAACCACCTGACCATCAATGATTATTTCCTTAGTTACTTTCATCACACTTCCTCCCGTATCTTCATTGCCATTGCCAATCCTTTGGATATTAGCACATCATCCAGATCCCCGTCAAGCATAATTGCATTGTTTGGGGCCATATTGGCTAATTTCCTTCCAGCATCATCCGGTTGGCACAAAGGGATGATCTTGTTTGGTAGGGAGTACAGCCAGTTTCTTAGTTGTTTTGGATTGTTGCCTAGAACAGCGACACAGGGTAAGCCATGGGCTACTCCTACAATCGCCTCCCAGATCCCCTCTACGAGACATATTGGTCCAGTATAACCATCCCTGAGATACTGTAGGCCATAGACACCTAGAGCTTGCTTGGGGAGATAGGTAAAGTACCTCATTTCCCTTGGATCTCCTTGGCGTACCTTCTCCTTATCCCATCGGTAGGTTTGATAGCCTACCCACTGACCTGATAAGTTCCATAAAGGGAAGGTGACTATTTCTTGGTCATAGTCCACAAAGGCTATTAAACCATCAGGGAAGTCACCTTCAAGCAGGCTATAGGATCTTTCGTAGATGTGGTTTTCAAAAGACATCTTGCACCCTCAGATACACTAAGCTCTCACAAATAGACCTTTGTGGGTTGTCACCACCAGCAAACACAACATAACCATCGTGGTGAACAGCTGTAGAGGAGTGGCTCCCATAGTCGATGAAATCGATATTAAGGTTAGCTTTGATAGCTAAAGGTATTAATAGGTTATAGTCCGCTAGGTAGTTGATATCTTCCTCATAGTTCATGCACACCTCTCGGTAATAGATAAGGCCATAAGCAGGATCATCAATATGCTCAATGGTTCCCTCCCAGTACAGCCAGATCATTGCTCGGTTGAGTTCTGTATCTGATAGATTCTGTATCTGTGGTTTACTCAGCATCTTTATCACCCTACCGTTGAAAGGTTGCCATTGGGTTCCACTCACGGATATCCACCAATGGGATAGCCATAACTGGCTTTTCACCTTTAAGCGCACTGTACCAAGTCTTATCTCCTGCGTTGAAATAAGCAGGGCATGAGAGATCTTCACCGAACATAGTGAAGTCTAGCATGTACCAACCTGAGGCTTCTGGGTCTGAGTAGACTAGCTCCTCAATGATTCCACCTGCCTGATCCACAGGTAGTGGAACTAGGCTATCTCGATTAATAATCGTCTTTCCTACACAAATATTATCTACCCATACGTGGTCAGGATTATCCTTAGTCTCCTCTACGAACTTGAAAACTCTATGGGTTGCTACAGACATATAGTACTTGTTCTTTTCGAATGTTGTTACCTTCTTCATTTAAGATTCTCCTCTTTTATGATTATGTGGTTGCCTTACCACACATCTTGCATTCCGTAAAGGGTTGCATCAGTCCCGGTTAAATCTTTAAACTTATTAGCTTTAGAGATAACCTCTGCTATGAATTGCCTCATGTTCTCTGGTGTGACTTTAACGTCATCAACCGCGTAGCCAATAATGCAGTCATCAACCGCCGCATCGTAGTAGGGAGCGTAGCTAGTAAGACCTTGAGAATGTACCCAACCCCATAAATCATCCTCTCCATCTGGCTTCTTGATCTCATCGCCCGGGGCACCTACAATCATACCGCCTTCAATATCTATTCCCATTTTTGGATCTCCATGTAGAAAAGGCCCCGAAGGGCCTAATATTAACTATAGGTTGTGTACCCGTCAAGTGCCAGCTTAGCTTTTTCAACTAAGCGGTACTCAGGTGTGTTCTTATCGTCTTCATTGGCCTTCAGGAAATCCAGAAGTGCCAGCTCTACGTTGAATCGCATAGCTAGGGATGGGTGGTAATAACCCTTAACAACTTCCTTACCCTGTGTTAATCGATCAGCTGAGATTCCACGACCAAGTTTACGTGAGAACTGATCGTTCTTAGAACATACCGCCATTGACATAGACATAATGTTGTCTGGGCCAACTACCATACGGAATGTTGCTGAGCCACACTGCTTGTGAGCTTCTTGATTGTTTGCGTGTAGTACGTAAGTGTTTAACATATTTACTTCTCCTCTGTTGTTTTTCTATAATCGTAAATTTTTAATCCAGCCTTTACAGCTTCGTTGTACATTGACTGCGTGCCCCTCCCTCCCGGGAACAACACAACAGCCTCTGCGTAGTTTGCCATCTTCCTGTTTCGGATAGGCCCTGCAGCTCTCCCTTCCTCTTGCCACATGGCGTTGAAGGTTGTGCATCTCAGTCCTTTCTTGTATGCATATCGGAATGCACATCTATCGACTCCCGGGGCACCTCCCTCAACCACCTCAGTGATGGGCAAGGCATCGAGCTTGCCTATATCGCTTTCTGTTAGGTAGTAGTTCCTACCCCCAGCTATGATTGTTATCATCCTACCACCATAAGCTCTGGAAGTGTTTAGCGAATAGATCAAACCCCTTCTGAAGTTCCTCTTGGTGCTCCTCGGACGCTCTAATGTACTCCTCCCACATAACCTTCTGAGCAGGTGTCTTCTCTCGTTTAACCCTCTCCAAAGGGCTCATACCTTGAGTCCCTTCCCAATATTCCTCGGGCAGTTCAATCTCTAGGTCAGCATTCTCAAAAGACCAGATCATCTTGTCTATAACCTCGTGCCACTCTTCCTGAGTCTCGAAGCAGTGAGGGTATCCTCCCCAGTCGGTGTTGGTGATGGCATCCTTGAACTTCTTCAACCCGGCACAGATGATAGGTGCCAGCGTAGCATCTAGGGAGAACGTATCCCTGTAGGTAAAGATGGGGAGCTTCCCTCTCATTCTCATTTTTAAATCTCCTGTTTTAATTCATCCTCTAAAGCATCAAGCCCTAGGGCCTCAATATCTTGAGGTGTTAATTTTCTAAGAGCTTTGCGTTTTTCTTCCCTTGCGAGTCTCTCAATATCCTCTGGTGTGTGCTTTTCAGTATTAATGTTCACTTCATCACTCATCAGGAAGTATTGTACACTACCGTCTACAGATGTCAACTTTAAAGCTTGAACCTTACCGACTGATCCATTGGATCCGTACCACCCGCACCCTTTAGTATTGCTCTCGGCTACAAGGCGATCTTCGTAGTAACGTAGGATCTCAGTCTCGCGTTCATTCTTTGGTGCAGATAGCGCATAGATATCCACTACATCTGCGACCTTCATCCCATTATTCAATCCCCTCCTCCTTAATCTCGTTGTAGAGATCCTGTAGGAGTTTGGCCTTACGGCTACGCGCGGGGTTTTGGAACTTACAATCAACCCAATCGTATTCTCCCCTGTGATAGTTCACTAGCTCCATCGTTTGAAAATTACCATCAGGGCTGACTGTACATTCTTGGAGGGAATATCCGATAAGTTTCCTACTTAACTCATTAAGGAATTCCTCTGCCTTAATTGAAACCTCAACTTCCTGTACACCTTTAACAATCATATTACTTTCCTCTTCCGTTGTGCCCTCTTATATGTGTTAAGGGTATCCAGTTTAGCCCAGAAGGGCTTCTTAAGGAATTCCTCCAGTGGGTCTAATGTATCTGGCTCCAAGAGAGCTTTATCTTGTTCAATTTTCTTAATCTTAAGGTAAGATCTGAACACTCGGTAAGTAACCTTAGTCCCCACCTTCATCAAATTTCTCCTTAATGATCCTCTCACCTGCAGCTAAGGCCAACGACTCAGTGTGCCACGTTAGTTCACTGCAGAAACGAGTCCCTTTGTAGGAAAAGCAATAAGCAAACCTAGGGGCTCCAAATGTTGTTTTGCTTCCCTTGGTTTTTAAGTTCCAAGGTGGTTCTTTATAGTCTACCATTGATCTGGGTTCGTAAAAATTATTAACATTAAGCTCGTAAGTATAACCGCGTAAAGAAAATCACCCACTACCCTTTCAACCTCTCAACTCCCCGTTGGAACTCCGTATCAACGCTAACCTCAAACCCATTACCTTTGTGAACAACACGAAAGATATCTGGTAGGTCATGCTTATGTACGTGGTTCTGTAATTTATTTTCCGCCTGAGACCGTGTAGAGCTTCCGGCAACCTTGTTGGCGATTAAGTTGTAGTGGTCGTTGATACGTTTTAAGTCCAAAATTACACCTCGTAAAGTAGTTTCAGTTGATTTGAATACTTGATGATTCGCTTGTTGTTGCCCTCTTTCTGGCTTTGAGTGAGATTCACCATAGTATCCTCACGTTTAACCAGAAGGGCCATGGTATCTTTCTTGATACCTGCGATGTACCTATCATAACTCTCATCCTTGTATCTTGTCAAGGTAATGATTGAACTCACCACGTTGCCCGGTAATCCGGCAATGACCAACTTATCCGCTGTCATATCGGTATCCTCCAGAACATCGTGAAGGATGGCTACAGCACAAACCTCGTCTAAGATAACACCTGCAGGGTTATAAGCTTTTGCGCTTCGCTCAGTCCCTTCAAACACTTGAAGGAGGTGGTGAACATAGGGCTTAGTCCCATACATCTGATCACCATGGGCATCAACCGCAATCTTCCAAGCTAGTCGCGTACATTTCCCCATCATTCTTCACCTCCGAGGTCTTCAACAATACGAGCTACGTCCGCAACGGTGGCACCCATCATGCTCTCTTCGAATCCGTGGGGGATCTCAATTTCGTATTCCTCCTCTAGAGCCATAATCACTTCAATTAGATCTAGACTATCAGCACCTAGATCCTCAACCAATCGGTCAGTGTCTTTGATCTGGGAGTCTGTGATCCCCAATTGCTCGTAGATTACATTGATGTATTTAGGTCCATAATTGTATGAACGGATAATATCTTCGCCGCGATCTTCCAGCTCATCCATTACCTCACCTGCGATGTACGAAACCTCATAGTTATCCAATCGGTTTACACAGAACTTAGCAATCTTGAGTAGAGCTTTTTGTAATAAATTCATTTGGACCTTCTCCTTTTGATTTTCTGTAAGAACGGTAGTCATTATACACGCTTCTTCTTGTTTGTCAACAACTTCGTAGTGTTCCCCATCACCTCCGTTGCTACCTATTATATCTATGCGGCTTATCTTCACTGTGACTCTCTCCAACGTTTCTTACAGGTGGGGCATATCCAGTCCCTCCAATAGAGATCAAGACTGTAGGGATCTCCTGTGTTGGAGCCATACTCAAAGGTCGCCTTCCTGTGTTGGCACTTCTCCTGATGCTGCTCAAGCTCCTCTTGGAGTTCTTGTATCTCACGAATTATTCTATCCGCTTTTAATTCTTTAGCCATAAGGACTCTCCCATTTCTTTTTACGTTTACCTTTCCCACGTTGGTATCCCTTCTGATCGGGAAAACCTACTTGGAATTCACCTGCCTCTACCAAACTCTCGTAGAGTTGGGCTTGGGCCTTAATCCCTTCTAGATCTTTACCATACCCATCATCAACAATAATAAGATCACCCTTGTGGCTCCCGATGTGGGATCCCGCAGGTAGAGTCTTAACAAGGAACCCTAGAGCTTTAAGCCGTTCAGCTATTCCAGACGGTGCCTCACCAGTGACTAAGACAATGGTTTCTTTCTCTTCATTCATCTTCAAATCCCTCACTCATACTCTTAAGCTTCATGAGGACTTTTGACTCAAGCGTTTTAACATCCTCATCAGGTAATAATGGCACATCTTACGATAAAAGTCAATACCCTGAAACGCAAAAAGGCCCCGAAGGGCCCTAGTGTCTAATCAGAGATTAGTAATCGAAACGCTTTTTGAACTCGTCTCGCATCTCCATGGTTACACGTTCACCAGTCTCACGGTAGATAGTCTCAGCAGACTTAGATGAAGATGAGTGAGCATCTTTATCATTAACGTGAGTCTTAAGAACTTCCTTAAGAGTTCGAACCTTCTTGACTAACTTGTACAGCACCTTAGCGAAGTAGTAATTACCTGCTATGATAAGAACCACTAATAGGGCATCAGCAAGGAATAGAGATGCTGGATTAACTAACCCTACACCAGCATCAAATACCAATAGGCAAGGAAGTATTGCAAGGAAGCTAAGTAGCAATGCTATTAGTAGAAATCCAAAGGATTCAACCTCTTCAATATAGGCCTTACCGAAGAACCGGAAAGTCCATCGATCCATATAACCAGAGTGCACTTGGAAGAAGAGTCCTTTATAGTCTCCATCGGTAACCCCCCGTATGATTTGCTCTAACGTGAATGATACAAGGACAAGTGCAAGCATGGCAGGGCCTACTACCATGGTGGATAATGTGATAAATGAAGCTAATAGTTCTGTAAACATATTTTTATTTCTCCTTTAGTTGTGAGCGTTAGGATCATTAATATGATCCGTTAGCTGGTTTTTAATCTGTTTAACCTTTTTACCTGTAACGTAGGTTGTACGTAGGAAAAATAACACTCCCCAGATGGCAAGGAATAGGAGCATAAGGCAGCCGATGAATCCAGTAAAATCGTTAAAGATAAAACTCACTGGTGTTTTTTCATTAACCTTGGAAACCGCTAATAGGTATAAAATCCCTATCACAAAAGACCAAAGCACAGATGCACACTGTACATCTGTAAACATCTCGACCTTCTTACCGAAAATCTTAATACCCTTGAAAATCCTACCCTTATAACGGTTATCCTCATAATACGCGAAGACTTCATCATAATCCCCAGCGGTTATATAACTGAATCCGCAATTTAAGCACCTCATCACGGCAGACATAACTGGAATCATTAAAGGTAATACTAACGTAGCTACGAACAGTATGGAGCCAATATCAAAAATCATACCCACCCCCACTTCTTCTTGCGCGCCTGCCAGCGATCCTTCAGTTTAACGTATGTTGTGTGAACCTTATAAGAAACGTAAAGTACCGCAGCTGCTAGTAGAACCCATTTGAAAAACCAAAGTAGTTTGATCATCACAGCAATTCCTAGGATGGTCATAAGGATAAGGAAATATTTAAGCTTACGCATATCTACCTCCTTAGTATTCAGTATCAACGATCGGGCAGTTCTTCTCTTTGTGGGTTTTGTAAGCTAACTTAAAAGCTTCCCACTTAGAGTTGATCTTCTTGGCCACACTTGTCTGGCAAACTGTTTTACCCGTTACTTCGCTGACCTTATCTGCTAAAACTGGAGCTTTATCTCCGATGTAAGGGAAAGCATACTCTAAACATAGGTATTTCAATCTAGCTCCTACATACACAGTGGCTACAGATACAGCGAGCATAAACGTTATCAACATACCAACAAGGGCTAACTCAGCGGTTGGTAAAGTCCCTGTTAGTAATAACTGAGCCCAGCCTAGGATGATTGAACTCACGAAGTAGGAGAATAGCGAAAACACCCCTCCTAATACTAAATACATTAGGAACGACCCCCACACCAAGCTACAGAATCCCATAGTTGAGTAACTCATTGTGTACGTCCAAGCAGTCATACCGTAGAAGTTACGATCTTTGTACTTGAACTGATAGTCCTGCTCAACCAGTCGGACAATCTCCGAGATCCAGCAAAGACCAAAGATAAAGATTAAACCGAAAATTAAAATTGTTTCAGTCATATTTATTTCTCCTCTGTTATTTAAACGGTTGGCCCCGAAGGGCCTAGCAACTTACAGGTAGGAGTTTAACCGATCTCGAATCTCTTGTAAAGAAGTTTCTTTAACTAATTGCCCGTTCCGGAACACTTCTTTGAGTTCCCCGTGGGACTCTCCATACCAATCTTGCTGATCATACATTACGTATTTACCATTGTCAAGCTCTACACGTAATAAACCTTTAGCTGATTTCTTAACGCCAGAGTCTGTTATTGGATCTTTGAACAACTCACGGGGCATTCCGTTTACTTCAGCGTAGGTTGCCTTCATAGCAAAGCCGAAGGTATCACGAGTCACGTACTGATAGGTGTATGAACCAATACCGAATACAACGTTGCCAGATGCAAAACCCTTAGCTTCTAGACGCTCCATGATATCTTTAGCACGTTCCAGAGTGATAGAGTCACCGTAGATCAGACCAACTTTATCGTTAAGCATCTTGTACCCTTTCTCGGTCTCAGTTCCGCCAAAGACTTCCCATAAGCACTCTACAGCACCTTTTTGTTGAGGGGTTAGTTCAACCTCCGTGAAGTTACATTTACTTACCGTGCTACCCCAGTTATCAACATAGTAGTATGTTTTGTCATGGCGATTAAGATCTGGCTCGTAGGTTACTTTGTAAACTTTATCACCGAATCGATACATAGCTTCATCTAAATAGTGAGGATCCTCTGCATCTAGTTCCTCACGGAACTTGTCATCCATGACCTCTGCCACCCACTCTTTCCAAGTCTCGAAGTCCTCAGGAGGGTTGGTTAAAGACTTAACCTCAATACCACAAAGGATATCAGCTGGATCACCACTGTCAGGACGGAATACAGTCTTGCACAGGCCCCACTCATCAGGTTGACGTGCTAGGATGTCATCCTTAAGTTCAACCGTGTACTCAGTGATTACTTTGAAAAGATCCCAAGTGTCAGATACAATTGAGATAATACCTGTTGGGTAATCATCTTTAATTAAACGCTTGAAAGTGTTGATCTCAGTATCCTTCTGGCCAAGGCACATGACCATGTGCTCAGTCGCTGGAACAGAACAACCAATCATTTCCTCATCAGCATTGGCATTATAGTATTGCTCCATACGGTCAATCGCTGGAATGGTATCCGTTCCAATAAAGCTCAGTAAGTGCCCACCGCCAGATGTAGCCGCATCATGCATCCCGCTCATACCTCTCGCTGAGAAGTCATGGCCTTGAACAACTACAAACTCTTCAGGTGTGCCAGTCTTGACAGCGTATTCCATTAGAAGCTTCTTGTACTCAAACGCGATAGTCGCAGTTGTAGATGGCTTCCAAAGTTCACAGCTCAATAGTGTCTCCACATAGTTTGTTAACCATGGGAAATCAGGATTAGTGTTGTAGATTGTAAATGCCGGAACCTTAATAGGTACACGGGCACCCTCTGGTAGTGACTTAATCACTAGAGGTAGGTAACCAAGATCGTGCAGAGCTTCAATGTGCTCTACGGTAACCTTGCCCGGGCCTAATGATGTGTCCATTCGGCGCTTGTAACGTTCAACGGCATACTCTTTAGGCGCGCCGAAGAAATCATTACGCCATTCCTTCATGAAGACTTCCTTTAAGAAGCCTTGAAGGCCAAACCATACGATGCAGTCATCATATTGGTCCCGGATAACTTGAGCCAAGCGGGAGGACCTCGGAGTAAAATTTGAGTAGATCAAATTAGTTCCATCCTCCATCATAGCTCCATGAGATGTTTTGTAAAAATCTGTTGAATTTAATGCTTGCATATTTTCCTCCTTATAATACTTTTTCAATTTCCATCACTTGACAGCGGTGGATAATCCCACTCATCTTTTTGTAGAAGTTAACTGTAAGCAACCTCCCTTGCTCTGTCAAGGACATGTATTTATCTTTTGCCCGTGGGCAACTCTTAATTGCACTCTTGAGGTTGTGCATCATCTCAGGTGACAGAACTGCAATGTCTTCCTCGATGGTTACTGCGTTATTTCGCTCAGGGGCAGGAACTCCCTTCTTAATTTGTTCTTCGTGAACTTCCTCGGGTGTAGGCTCGATGACGCTTTCTTTGCCATAGCATACCTCATCGAAATCCTTCATATAGAGCATCTTGTATGCATCCTTAATAGTAACCTTATGCAGATTAGTGCGGTTGTTCATGCGAGCTGATGCCATAGTCACAAGCTCTTTAAACTCACACAAGGATTTGTGCCCATTCTTAGGTCTCTCCTCCCGGTGGTTTATAGCCTGAACAACAGCGCGATTCATATGATCAATTTTAACATCTGTATCATAATAGGATATCTTGAGTATCTCTCGTTCTTCTGGAGTCGATTTGCTACTATAAGGTCTCCAATAGTCGCTAGTGTCACACCCAACAAGTGATACCGCACACATTAAAACTATAAGAATCTTCTTCATAATACACCCCCTTCATTTGTCCAATCATATTTGGCATAGACATTATCTACACCGTTATCGTATAGGTATTGCTTTCCGTTCGCAAAGATTCCATGGGTAACCCAGAGGTTAACCTGTTCAGCGCCCTTTTGCTTTAGCACCTTAGCCAGTTCAGTAAATGTACGCCCACCATCAACTATGTCATCTATGATCCACACATTCTTACCTTCAAGGCTATCGCAGTGTACACGAGTCTCTAGAATTTGTCCAGTCTTTGTGCAACGAACTTTTGTAGCCTCGATCACATCTTTATTGAAGATCTTAGAGATTGAATGAATCTTCTTCAAAGCGCCACCATCTGGAGAGCACAGCAAGGTGTCATCAGAGTGGAAACCACTAGCAAAAACAGGTGAATAAGTGAACAATGCAGATTGAGTGATGTTAACACAGTTTTCAATCAATGCTGGGGCCACATCACTATGGGCGTCGCTAATGAAGACAGAGTCAAAGCCCATTCCATTAAGTATCCGAGCAAAAACCTTCAAACTGAACGCCTCCCCGGGCTCACACCTGCGGTCCTGCCTTGCGTAAGGAACATAAGGTAAAACAAGTGAAACAGGGATCTTGTCACAGTTTATACCATCAAGGGCATCCTTTATCAACGCCAATTGCATAATACCTGCAGAATCACGGATGTATGCTTTGATCTCAGCATGATACCCTACATGGTTCGTAGATAATTTAACATGCTCCTCTCCCCCACTAAACGTAAGCATGTTGAAATCTGCAAGCTTCCCGTCAATGTTCACCTTAAACTCACTTTTCATACTCCCTCCCGTAATTCCTCTAAGATGTCAATAAACCTCTTAGGCTTATAATCAATATTTTCCATAGATGCGTTGAAGTAACGTGGATCATCTAAGGTATTCCCATGAACGTGGCCATGGATATTAAACTTACCACGTAGCTCGTCAGGATGAACTGGACAATGTGTTAACCAGCAACCCTTTCGTGACCACATAGAGTACACCTTACTGTAAGCTCCACAATTTGTCAAGTACTTCATATCAATCCCACGTTCAGTATCGTGATTACCTGCGACTAAGATCTTATTCCCTTGAAGACCTTTAACAGTTTCAAGAGCCTCTTTGGTGAAAGCCACATCACCAAGAAAGATAACAGTATCCCTCTTGGTTACAACTGTCTGGTAATTCTCAATAATAGTTTGATCGTGCTCCTCTACAGTTGAGAACTGTGTTCGGAAGTTACATATATTGGCATGACCTAGGTGTAAGTCACTTAAAATATAAACTAAGCTCATAATCCTCCTGTAAGAGGCCCGAAGGCCTCACTGTTATTCACAAGCGATGCATTCGCCGCTGCTAGCCTTCGCGGCCTTACTCATGCGACTATAATACACAGCTTTGATGTTCTTGTCAAGGAAAGCTTTCTGGAAAACCGAAGCAATATATTCCTCAGATGCATCTGAAGAGAAAGCTAAGTTCAATGACTGCCACTGGTCGATCTGTGTACGTGCAGATGCTAGATCAATTAAAGCTTCCTGAGGAACTTCAGGGAAAGTCCTAAAGACTGCTTTCTCATGTTCCGTTAACCAATCTACATCTTGGACACTACCATCAGCATCACGAACCTCCTTGATATGATCATCATCGTAGATTCCCTTCTCCTGCATTAACTCAATCAACGCCGGGTTAATACGGAGCATCTCACCTGCCGCTGTTCCTTGTGTATAAGTGTTCTTAAACACTGGCTCAATACCTTGACTAACAGATCCACCCACTAAAGCGGATGTTGTATTAGGGGCAATAGCTAATAGTGTTGCATTACGAACACCCAAACCTTCACAGCGCGATGGCTCACCCTGAACTTCAGCTAACCACTTGGTTGCATTATCCGCATTGGTCCGGATCTTATTAAAGATCTTGGTGTTCTCAAGGAAACTCTGAACACTGCCAAGAACAATACTCTTACGTTGCAAGTATGTGTGGAAACCCAGTGCTCCAAGACCTAGTGCTCGGAAATCACGAGTGAATGCTACTGCACGTCTTAGCTCGTGAATATCTTTAGCCTTCTGGATGAAATCCTCGGCAACACAATCCAAGAATACAATGGATGTGAAGATGTCTTCAGGAGTCAGCTCATCGAACATTGCAAGGTTCAGACTTGATAGAACACACGTGAAGGTGTAGTCCTCATCCTGTGGTAACATGATCTCAGTGCAGAGGTTACTTGCTCGAATAGGAGTCTTGTAACGCTTCAACGCTGGAGGTGCCAATCGGTTAGCCTTGTCTGGGAACATGAAGTAACCTTTACCCGTCATAGCCTTAACAATCATCGTCTCTTGGAAACGATCAGTCATGTCAGGATCCGCTTGGTTCAGCTTATCAATATCCTCGTCATAAACATTCCACCCAATGTTACAATCATCTGGATTGTTCTTCAGGAACATAGCACTCTCGTAGAAATCACCATGAGCCATTGGGATATAACCCGCCCATGCTCCACGTCTTGCTCCACCTTGCGATACCTTACCTGCCATTGTCACGAAGTCATCTAGGACTGGGAGAATACCCGATGCTTTTCCTTCGCCATTACTGAACGGTGCTCCGCGCTCACGGATATCTCCCAGATAGCTCGAAATCCCAAAACCTGTCTGGGATAATTTAGCCCCTTCACCCAATCGCTCGTAGAAGCTAGAGATAGAATCCCCAACGTACCCACCAGAACAACTAACTGAGAAGCCACGATCTGTCCCTGTGTTACAAGCTACAGGTGAGCTTGGCACAAGCTTTCCAGACCATAAAACATTAAAGAATGCTTTCTCCCACGTCATATCTGGATCAACCCAGAAAGGTGCAGGAGTCTTAGGTGCCCACTGAGCCAGTGTACGAGCAATGCGCTCACAGTGGCCTCGGTAACCTACCGACTTATATAACATCTTCTCTTTAAAGGCTTGCCACCCCTGAGTAGTGAACCAATCAGGGAGATGACCTTCACTCTGAAGCTTCTTACGCTCATTACTTAATTCTTCCCACTGATCTGTCATACTTCCTCCTCAGGCAACTTCCAAACAAATGCTTTCTTATTCCACCCACGTTTGTACTCACTCCCAACCTTCACAAAGAAGTCGTGGAATTGACTACCTGTGATGTTATCATAGAACCACTTACCGATTGGGTTGTAGGCGGGTTTATACACCTTTTCAAAACCTAACTGCTCAAGGCATAGATCTAAGCGGGACTCAACGAAGTGTTTCAACTGTGTAGCTGTTACACCCGGGATGGTCCCTTTCTCAAAGATCATATCAATGATCTGAGATTCATGGTCTAGGATGGCATCCGTAATTCGCTTAAACTGGAACTGAAGACGTGCTTTATCTGCATCAGGTCTTTCCGCAAACAAAGTCTTAAACGCCCATGCCCCACCCATTGAGTGGATGTTCTCATCCAGAACTGATTGGTTAATACCAGCAACCACGTTGGTTAGTTTGTTCTTACCGTTAGCTTGGAAATGCTTAAGGAAAGCGAAGTTGCTATAAAGGATAGCCCCCTCAACGATACTGAAAGCGCCGAGAGAGATAAGATCATCTTCGTGGCACACAACCTCCTCAATGAAATCCATACGAGCCTTAAGCACGGGATCATTAACATAATCTGTGTAGAACTCATCTGTCGATAAGCCTAGAAGGCTGTTAATCTCATTGTAGAACTTAGCGTGACTGTTCAGTTCGATATTACTGAAGGCTGATGCCATACGCTGGAACTCAGGTCGTGGGAACATACGTTTGAAACGACCACCCCAATATTCACTACCAGCAACCACCTCGTAGTGGGTGAATAGCTTAAGTGTTGTAATAACTCCATGCAACTCTGCCTCACTGAATTCTGTGTGAAGCTCATGGATGTCCTTCTCTACGTTGTACTCAGTCCAAGGCCAGAAGTTTTCATTCTGCAGGTCTGCAAAATCCTCTGCCCCCGGGTAGAGTGTTACGTAGGAATCAGTTTTCTCTTGACAAATTGGAACTACTCTTGTCATTTTACTCCTCTTATTTATGCCCGTTAGGGTCGTTAATGTGATTATGTAATTTATTCTTCAATTCCTTGACTGCTTTAACCAGTCGCACTATTGCCCTTGCTGAAAAAATAAATACTAGGTACACAAATGCTATAGATACTGGATAAGCTACCCATGAGAACATACCACCTGTAGCCGTTAGGTAGTCATAGAGGCCGCCATCAAACTCCAACAGAAAGAATGGAACCACAAGTAAAACCCATACAAGGCAAGCAAATACCGTTGTCGCTGAAAGTACCTTCATGATCTCACTACTTTCACAGAACTCCACTACCTCTTGAGGCCAGTGAGCCTCAAAGTGCGGACAAGCCTCGTCATTGATGAACCCAATAGTCCAATTCCAAGCACATGATATTAAAGCACAAATTAGAAAAATAGCGGGAGATAGCGCCCAAGTAAATATAGCCAATCCCGTTATAAAGTCACTCATTCTTTTCCTCCTTTAAATTTAACGTGTGCAGTATACACACTTTTAGTCAAATGTCAAGCATTTTCCCATGTTGGGCAATAGACATGTCTACCACCTCTCCCACTTTGAGATTTCCCAACCACATTCTGAGCTAGCCTCATGAAGTCCTCCTCTTTAGTGTACCTTGTGATGTGGATGTACACACCAGCACACTGGAATGTGACCCTCCGACAGGTCTTGAAAGCTATGCTTTGGGCATCCTTAAGTGCATCGTATAGGGCGGACACATTAACCTCCCCGAGTGAAATGTGGTGGAAAACTTTGTTATAAAGTACACTCATGCTTTCAAGTACCACCCATCAGGAAAACGAACACAGTGCTCACGGGTGAACTCATGCCAAGGGTCACAGGGGAGACAGACATTATGACCTGTCTCTGTGCACACCCCATGGGACACAACTATATCCCCTTTTCTAGCTATAACCTTCCGTGGGTCTGGAGTTCCGTTGGTGTAGCCGTACTCATCTCTATCATAGGTGTAAGGTATTACCTCTATCATCCATCAAACTCCACAAGTGTATGGTCGAACCCTTCAAGTTCCTCATCAATTATCTTAGAGATAATATCCCAGTCCCCACCAGCAAGACCAGCACCTATTTTAGGGTAGCCTATACTAAACCCTGAATAGGGCCCTGTGAGGATTCCTGCGATCTCTCGGAACACCTTACGGACAGCGGGGTAGTCAACCTTACGACTATCCGTTCCCCAGAACTCCTGAGTATAGGCATTGAGGACTGTGAATCTATCACCATCAGGTGTCATTACATTGGCATACGAGAAGGTCCCCAACTTATTGGAATCCCCTTTAGTGGTAGCATTATCAGCCTCCACAGCAGCAGGAATACGCTCAGCAATCTCCTTAGCTATACCACTCCTCATCCGACACTGGCAGTTGCACCCGTGCACAATAATATCGAAGTCACCATTAAAGGCCATATCGATCAGGTTACCTTTTACTACTTTCATTTAATAAACCCTCCTCTTAGTTTTCTCTAGGTTACCATAAGGGTCTACTCATTGTCAACCACACAATCACCATTAACATCAACATCAACCTTAAGGGTTAGATTATAAGGGATATCCTCTCCACATTCCATACAGTAACCAAAGGTCTCGTACGCCTTGTTAGCTGTTGGGTAGCATAGGTAACGGACCTCTAGATCCTCCTCCTTGATGTGACCACACGTAGGACACATGAGGTTGAACTTAAAGGGTACTCGAAACCTCTTAACCTCTATGTGGAACTCCCCAATACTTTCTTTACTCATACTACCCCCTAAAATTTAATAACCAATCCAGCCCCTACAAGTTGTGTAGGTGCCACCAAAAATTTAATGCCTCCGTACTCACTCCCCCAGTAGTATGATGGAGTTGCAATCAGGGTCAGCTTACCGATACGCTTTAACTTATCAGGATACCCGCTAACCAAAGCCATGTCAAAACTCCAATTCCGTGTAATCTTATGGGTGTAACCGAGATAATGTGAAGTTCTGCAATGGGTGTTCCTGTAGGTCCCAAAAATAACCTTATCTACACGACCACCAATCAAGTCATGGCTCTCATTCAGGCACCCATTAATTGAAGCATCCCTGCTAAAGTGGTATGTCTTCAGTCCTAGGTGAAGCTCAAAGTTGTCTTCCGATGCAAATAAATTGCTTGACATTATCAGCAATAGTGCTATAATAGCTGTTCTCATTTCAATCCTCCTCTTAGTTAGGAGGTAAGAGACTAACAGATAAACAAGTAGATGTCAAGACTTGACACGGAGAATAAAGCCATGTAATATGCTCACATTGAATTAATTTTAAATTATTTTCAATTTAGGGGTTGACAAATCCCAATTTGTATGCTATAATAGGTATACTCTTATGGGTTATTACTTAAAGGTTCTCCATTTAAGGGTGACCATTTAGACTCAACTTAACTAACTTAATCAATCACAAATGATCAATCAAATAGGTTAAACCTTAAGGGTTCTTACCTTTAAGTTATTGATTTAAATAGATTATTAATTGAATTAGTTATATAAACCTAAAGGTTTAAACCATAAGGTAGATACTATTGGTATGACTAATAGCTCCGCAAGGATACCTAATGGTTATACCTTATAGTGGAGACTATCCCCGGAGGGGATCCTTATTGGTGGGAAAAGAAGGCGAAAGCCTTATATGAAAGAAAAGTGAAATTATTTTCAATTTAGGGGTTGACAAATCCAAAAATTGTGATATACTTAATATATATCTTCGGAAATCTTAGAGGGTTTAGGAATATATCCAGAGCAGCTGGGTCTACCCTTAAGCCTTTGAGGGCTAAAGAGTACCCTCCTCTGTAATGTTTATTCTTGAACATTGCTTTCGGTGGGCGCAAAGCCCACCAGTTTTTTCAGGGGAGTATGATTCCGCAGTAGCTCAGTTGGTAGAGCGCAAAACTGTTAATTTTGATGTCGCTGGTTCGAGACCAGCCTGCGGAGCCAAATCTTATAATGCCAGATATCTGTCCGTAGGTGGTTACGAAGCTACGCGAAATATAATACGTAGTAGCAATGAAAGAAGATTTAGAGAAAGAATGCCCGAAGCATGGGATGACAACATACCGCTGGAGAACAGATAGGTACAGATGCCTACAGATGCCTACAATGCCTCAAAGAGGCTGTAGTAAGACGCAGGAAGAGAACTAAGTTAGATGCCATAGAGTATCTTGGAGGCTCATGCCTACGATGCGGGTACAATAAATGTACGAGCGCATTAGAATTTCACCATAGGGATCCTAATGAGAAGGATTTTGGAATATCTGCAAAAGGTATATGCAGATCTTGGGATAAGGTGAAGGCAGAGCTTGACAAATGTGACTTATTATGTTCTAATTGCCACAGAGAGGTCCATCATGAGATGGATGAGGCAGACTGACAGGACAACCAAATTTCCTAATACGTCTTTTTATGCGTATTGGGGCTATAAGCATAGATAATAGGTTTATTTATGCGTATTACAATCAGACGGAGGATAAATTATGTCAAGACCATACCAAAAAGAATTTGAGTACATATTCCTTTCCCATGCTTGGGGAGATAAATCTAACGCTGGCGTCAACTATCGACGTAAGCCGAAGGATACAACCAAGAAGAAAGGGAAGTCTGAGTAGAGATTTCATAGAGAGTAACCCTAGCTGGTGCTAGGCTACGACTGCTAATCGCTAGGAGCCGAAAGGCTTGGGGTTCGTTTCCTCTGCTCTCTGCCAAGTTTAAAGTGTGCCTACAGCAACACTTCCTAAGTTAAACCTGATAGTGGAGGTTCGAGTCCTTCCCGCCCCACCATAACCATTATGGGGAGGTAGTTTAATGGTAGAACGTCAGGACGGATATGTGCATACTGAAAATAATTTAAAAAGTGCTTGACTTTTACATCAAAGTGTGTATAATGGGCACCAAGATAGAGATTTAAAGGTTCATTACAGCAGACCTATTACTTAAGCCAAAGCAGGTTGTGTCGGTTCGATCCCGGCTCTCCGTTCGGATGTTCGGAGATAGTCTAATGGGAGGACACCTGCCACATAGTAATATGAACCTGATACAATTTAAAGGCTAACTACAGCAAACATAATTTTAGAGGTTCGATTCCTTTATTTCCTGCCAATTAGGAGATTGCAATGGTGCAAACAAATTAGCCTGACATTATCCACTTTACATCTTCCATAAGAGGGTGTAAACTAGATAAAAACTTAAAGAGTGTGTACAGCAAACTATACGCTAGCTCACTGGTAGAGCAATCGACTATTAATCGACTGGAGCGGGTTCGATTCCCGCGCACATTAAGACACTCTGACACAATTTAGAATTAAAGGTTCCTTGCAGCAACAATAACGCTAATGGATACTGTGGGTCGCTGGTTCGAGTCCAGCCCTCTCGACCATAATACGTTGACGGGAGGTAGCTCAGTTGGTAGAGCAGCAGACGCAAACAACAGGAACCTGAAACAAGTTAAAGATTACTTACAGCAACAAATATTTGATTATACTTGTCTTGTGAAACAAAAGGTGTCGGTTCGAGTCCGGCTCAGGGATACGTCCCTGATGGTGTAACGGTAGCACTTCAATCTTAAAGTAATCTGACATTATCCACTATAGACCTTCTAACGAGGGTCTATACTAGATAAGACTTAAAGGGCAACTACAGCAATACCCAAAACATTTGACTTTTAATCAAACTACGTTTAGGATTTGCCCTGATACAATTTAGAACTAATGAGCAACTACAGCAAAAATACTATTTTCAAAACTATTGGAAGCCTTGAAAAGCAAAAATTGCTCAGAACCTATTGACAACCAACACAAAATGTGTTATTATATAAATCCGATAAAAATAGGAGGGTCAATCATGACATCATTACTAGATGCCTTTAATACAGAAGGCCGCACAGCCAACGGTGGCAAAACTAATCTATCTTCAATGGATCCATGTGTAGATCTATTCGGAGCAGTTGGTGCCTCTCGTGGCAAGAATATCGTAAATCTTATGTCAGCAGCTTATAACGCTGGCGACAAGGATTTAGCAACCCGAATCATGCTATGGGCACGAGATGTTCGTGGTGGAGCAGGTGAACGCCAACTCTTCCGTGATTTCCTAGTGTATCTAGATAAGACAGATCCTTCACAGGTTCTACGCTTCATGCACTTGATTCCTGAGGTTGGTCGTTGGGATGACCTATTGGTCTTCACCAATCAAAAGACAAAGTATGCTGCATACGAGATGATCCGTACAGCGTTAGAGGCTAAAGATGGTCTATGTGCCAAGTGGATGCCTCGCCAGAAGAAAATTGCTAACGAGCTTCGTAAGCACGTTCAGAAAGTTACAGGTCGATACATCACACCTAAGATGTGGCGCGTAGCCCTTAAGAACTTATCTGATACAGTTGAGCAGAAGTTATCAGCTAAGGATTTCGATTCTATCGATTTCTCCAAGCTACCTTCAGTTGCTTCAGCACGTTATCAGAAAGCATTCTTACGTAACTGTGAGACTTGTTACCGTGCATACTTAGACGCATTGACTAGCAAAGATCCTGAAGTTGCTAAGACTGTTAAGATCAACGCTGGCGCTGTTTACCCATACGATATCATGAAGTCTATGGTTCGTGGTGAGTCACAAGCCGCTAATGCCCAATGGGATGCTTTACCAGATTACCTAGAGGGTTCTGATGAGCGAATCCTACCAATGGTAGACGTGAGTGGATCCATGGGTTGCTCTGCAGGTGGAAGCAAAACTGTCACCTGTATGGATGTAGCTGTGAGCTTAGGTCTCTACATCTCAGAGCGCCTAGAGGGAACCTTTAAGGATACGTTCCTAACGTTCTCTGGCAGCCCACAACTTGTTAAGTTGAATGGAAGTCTATGTGATCGTATGCTTCAGTGCAAACGCTCTGATTGGGGTATGAACACTGACATCGCTAAGGCATTTAAAACAGTACTTGATAATGCAGTACGAGCAGGAGTTCCTCAAGAGGAAATGCCAACTAAGATCTTGATCTTAAGTGACATGGAGTTTGACTCATGCACAGGTGGGCGCTCTTACGGGTACGGTGGTCGTCACGATGCTGGCAAGTGGGATAAGACAGCCTTACAGTACGCACGTAGTGCATACCAAGAAGCTGGATATAAACTACCAGAGATCATCTTCTGGAACATTAACGCTCGTGAGGGTAACAGCCCTGTGACTGTTAATGACAAAGGAGCTGCACTGGTTAGTGGTTTCTCACCAGCTATCATGCGTTCAATCTTGTCTTGCAAGAATGTAACACCAACTGATATGATGTTGGAAACAGTTAATAAAGAACGTTATTCGTTCTAGCCCCATACTGGGACTTGTGAGACCCTTTTTGGGTCTCTTTAAAAGCATCTAAGCTAACGGGTAGTAATGAGTAAAGATAAAAAGACTGCACAATTAGGGATGAGCCCTTCAACAGCGAGTGGCAGACTTGTTAAAGACATTTTGTTTGACTTTGTTGAAAAGTCAGGTTACACTTGCTACCACTGTGGTGAACAGATGACAAGAGAGACATTCTCAATAGAGCATAAAGTCCCTTGGTTAGATAGTGAAGACCCTGTTGGACTGTTTTTTGCTCTAGATAATATTCATTACAGTCACTTATCTTGTAACGCAAGGGCGGCAAGAAGAAAAGTGGGAGTTGGTGAAGCAACAGATCACGGGATCACAATGTATAATAAGTATGGTTGCCGTTGTGATGTGTGTAAGCTTGCAAAAGCTAAGCACAACAAGTTAAGATACAAGAATCAATAAGTATTGATTTAAGCGAGTATGATGAAATTGGTATCATGGTGTCCTTCCAAGTCACTCTTCTCAGTTCGAGGCTGGGTACTCGCTCCAAGCTCCTGTGGTGGAATTGGTATACACGCTGGGTTTAGATTTCAGTACCTTCGGGTGTGAGAGTTCGAGTCTCTCTGGGAGCACCAAAAGTAAAGAATTCGAGGAGGATTGTATGGAAATAAAATCAGTTAAATCCGCAACTCTTACACAAGATGATGTGATTGAGTTAATCAAGAAGGACTTTGCCATTAAGGCAGAGGTTCCATACAGTTCGGTAGAGATTGACATCAGTTTTATTGATGAGGACAGAGGCCCTAAAGAACCTCTCGACTGTAGTCCTCATAGGCCAACTAAGGTTAAATCTGTAAAGGTTTGGTCTGATTGGCAACCACCTGCAAAGAGGTGGAATGAAGTAGGTGATTAAATGTCATGTGGCAGAATGGTTTATGCGCTTCCCTCATAAGGAAGAGGACAGTGGTTCAATTCCACTCATGACAACCAATGGGCCAATAACTCAATAGGTAGAGTATCCTGCTCATAACGGGGTAGAGGAGCGGTTCGAATCCGCCTTGGCCTACCAATTAATTAATACGCCGCACTGTGGGGGAGCCGCTGGTGCCTAGTAGAGTGCCGTGAAAGTCGGAAGTGTGGCCCCCAAAAATTTAGGAAGATAACTGTCAGGGTGGCAGAGTGACTATGCGCTTGGCTGCAACCCTTGAGAGATAGGTTAAAATCCTATACTGGACTCCAAACAGTTTTATCGGGGAATGGCCAAATTGATTAAGGCACTAGGTTTTGATCCTAGCGATTGTGGGTTTGAGTCCCACTTCCCCTGCCATATTTGTCTGGTGATAAGTGAAGGTCTTATGAAGATAACGGTGAGACACTTACATACTGTAGAGGTGCCTTCCACCAGACATTTAGGTGCCACCTTAAAGGTGAAGTTATGCGGGACGATCCCTATGTGCATCCATAGGCCCGCTCCATAAAGAATAATGCTGGGTTAGCTCAAAAGTAGAGCACACCGCTGATAACGGTGAGACGGTGGAGCGTTACCATCACCTAGTACCAGAATTAACACATGTGAAAGTAAGCACCTTGGAGAGTGGCAGCCCTCTTCAGATAAAGGTGGGGTAAGAGCCCTTAAGACTGCTACCAATTTAGAATCTATAGGTGTGTAGGTGGCGAAATTGTTAGACGCATCGGATTGTGATTCCGGCTTTTGCGGGTTAGAGTCCCGTCCTACACCCCTATAGGTTTTACTTTTAAGTTTTAACGCACGTATAGCACAATTGGTAGTGCAGCTCACTTGTAATGAGAAGGTTCTGGGTTCAAGTCCTAGTATGTGCACCATATTTTGTATCCTTAGCTCAGCAGGTAGAGCACTAGATTGAAGATCTGGGTTGCGTTGGTTCGATTCCATCAGGGTGCACCAAATTCAGGGGGTGAGTTAATGGTATTCGGCAGGACTCCAAATCCTTGCAATGGCAGTTCAAATCTGTCCCCCTTGGCCAATTTATTTTAAATTAGCACTTGACAAATCCAGAAATCGTGTTATACTGGATATATAAAGTCAATAAAACAACTAAAGGAGGTTGTTATGAAACACACAAACCGCAACCTCGTTGCTAAACATGCAGGTTCTTTTAACCGCTCAGCAGTCCATGTTGACCGTAAGAAGGCCTCAAAGAGTGGCGAGGTAAAACACAAGAGACGTCGTGATGACGTAGATATTTGAATGGGGGTTATAATTCAATGGTAGAATATTCGGCTTTTAACCGATCAATCAGAGTTCGAATCTCTGTAGCCCCACCAAGTGTCTTTAAGCATGACTAAGGTTATCCTTAAAGGTATTTAATGAGCTGTGTAGCACTTATGACGATAAGTGTGAGTGGAATATTCGGGTTCGACTCCCGACACAAGCTCCCAGTTTAAAGCTCAACGGGCAGGTTGGATATGCACCTTCCTTACAAGAAGACCGAATATGGTTCGATTCCATAGTTGAGCACCAAGAATTTTACCCTATCCGTCTGGATGGACTTGGCCCTACGAAGGCCGATGGAGTGGTTCGAATCCACTATAGGGTGAGACATATTAGTTTGTATCGACATCTAAGGATAGTCATGAGCAAGGATAAGAAAGCCCAACAGTTGGGTATGAACCCCTCCACAGCGAGTGGAAGATTGGTAAAGGACATACTCTTCAACCTCATAGATAAGCACGGAGAGGTCTGTTACCATTGCGGTGAGAGCATGAATCGAGATGATTTCTCAATAGAGCACATAAAACCATGGCTTGACAGTGAGGCACCTAAAGAGTTGTTCTTCGACATGGATAATATAGCATTCAGCCATTTGAAGTGCAATATCAAAGCTGGAAGGAGACCCCGCAAAGGTTCGAGGTCTCACGGAGTTTCAGGGTATAATAATGGGTGTAGGTGGACTATTTGTACAGAGGCATCATATGAAAAATGCAAGAGACGCCGAAAAAGGCTTAAGTCCCTCACGGGGAAGGATAGGTAAGAGTTAATGTCAGCATAGATTAACTGGTTAAATCACAAGACTTTCAATCTTGCGTTCGGAGTTCGAGCCTCCGTGCGGATACCAAACAATACGGCTATAGTATAAGGGATAGTACATGGGATTTCTACTCCTTTGGTCTGGGTTCGAGTCCTAGTAGCCGTGCCATATTCGGGGATAGTCATGGATGCTGAGGAAGGCTTGCACCTTTTCGAGTAGAGTTCGATTCTCTATGTCTCCACCAAGTTTACGTAAAATGGTTTATTAATTAGTGTTTCACCTTGCCCGGCGCAGCTGAGTTAGGCTCTATAAGGAGATGCACTTCTGAGAGCGAGACCTCCCGCCAATAAACCATTAAGTTGTACCTCAGCGGGTATGGCAAGGAGGCTATATAATTTAGGTTAAGAGTCCCTCTGGGAAGGGAATTGCACTGTCTATGCAATCGTTGCGGGTTCGACTCCCGTCTTAATCGCCACAGTTTAATCCGAGTGTAGCGCAGTCTGGTAGCGCACATGGTTTGGGACCATGTGGTCGGGAGTTCAAATCTCTCCTCTCGGACCAAATTAACGGGTAACGTCTTGAAGAGATAATGAGGCAGGGTAGCGCCCTGATACGCAAGATATCCCCGACCAATTTTAAATTATTTCTACCTTAGGGGTTGACAAATCCCAAAAGTATGGTATACTTAATATATAAGGTTAAGAAATTAAGGGGACGCTGGGCACTGGAGAGCCCACCTCGCTGTAAACGAGACGCCACCACACTGTGTAGGTTCGACTCCTACCGGCCCCACCATCTTTGGAGACTGGCACACAGGCCCCCGCCTAGTTTAATCTAGCAGGTCGGTCTCCAACCTACTTGACGCGGTATAGAGAAGTGGTCATCTCGACAGGCTCATTACCTGTAGATCGTTGGTTCGAATCCAGCTACCGCTACCAGATCTTAGTAACCTTCTAACTAAGGAGGTGATCGATCTCGCGCTACAGCGTTACGTAGCTCGCTACAGTCATCTGTGAAGATCGCTAAGGCAACCATGGAGAAGTTAATGTCGGATGATAAATCCAAGAAAGGCTTTGCCTCAAATCCCGATGGGATTAATAGACGAGGTAGACCAGTAGGCAGCAAGAACAAGCTCCCATCAGACCCAGCTCTGAAAGAACTATTAAAGAAAAACGCTCCTGAAGCCATTCAAAAGCTCGTCTCATTGATGAGGAATGCCGATAAGGAGGAAACCCAGCTTAAAGCTTCTATTAAACTTATAGATATGACATATACAGTCGTTCTGAACGATGAGAAGCAAAATGGTATCCAGAAGGCCCAATCTGAGGAAAGCTCAGACAAGAAGCCAACTGGTAAAGTCATCTCACTGAGTATGACTCAGGGTTAGTTTTCTTAGAAGTCTGAGGAGAGGTAGCTGACTGCATAAGCAGCCCTGCAGCTACGTTTATGGGGCATGGAAGAGTGGCCATCATAAAATTCAAAACACGAAAGGGAGTCCTTCATCGAGGGTCTCCCTTTTTGCATTTCTAAATATCATATCAAATATCATACCAAAATGTCAAACAAAATCAAATATATAGTTAAGCTTAAAGGGCTTAACCCTATGACTGTTGAAGCAGAACGTGCCCAATCAGACGGAGCACTGATCCACTTTACTAACGCACCTAATGAAGAAGGTAAGTGTGCATCGCTTCTAGTAGTTAATATCGAATCCTTAGAATACTTCGGCCCAGAAGGGTACTTCGAGGTAGCAAACAAGAGGTAACCCAGATGTCTGAAGAAGTTCAAACGTTGGGTCCAGCCTCAGCCAAACAAGAAATGATTTTAAACAGTGACGCTCAGATATGCATTATCGGCGGAGCTGCCGGATCGGGGAAGTCCTACCTTCTCCAGATGATACCCTTAAGGTATATAGATGACGGTAAGACAACCATCATCATGTTCAGACGAACAACACCCCAGATTAAGGGGCAGGGTGGTATATTTGATACTGCCTTTAATATGTATAATGAGTTAGATGCTTCCATTAAGCCTACCTTTAGGTCAAATGATCTAACTTGCCGATTCCCAAGTGGTGCCTCCATGAAGTGGCAACACATGGAGTATGAGAAAGATAAATTAAATATTCAGGGTCTTCAGTATACCTTCATTGGTGTGGATGAGGCTTGCCAGTTCGAATGGTCACAGCTTGAATATATGATGTCTCGTCTCCGTTCAGAATCTAAATACCCTTCTCGTATGGTTATGTCATGTAACCCTGATAGTGATCATAAGATCAGAGAGCTGATCGATTGGCACCTTGACGATGAAGGTTATCCGATTCCTGAGAGGGATGGTGTAGTTCGTTATTTTGTCAGACGTGAAGGTGACTTCTTCTGGGGTGAAACCCGTCAGGAGTTAGCTGAAAGGTTTGATATACCTGAAGAGGATTGGGAAGCAGCTATTCTTAGCTTCACATTCATCTCTGCGACTATCTATGATAATCCGCCGATGATGAAGAACAACCCTGAGTACAAAGCTTTCCTAGAAGGTCTAGGCCCTGTAGATAAAGCTCAGCTACTTCATGGTAACTGGAACGTAAGAGCTGAAGGAGCTAATTATTTCAGACGTGAGAACATGGTTAAAGTCCCCACTAAACCCTTCAATGCCGTATGGGCACGAGGATGGGATAAGGCCTCACAAGAGCCTACCACTCAAGAGAAACATCCTGACTTCACAGCGTGTGCTAAATTAGGTAAGTGCCCTGATGGGTTCTATTACTTGGTTGGCGATCACGTTGAATCTAATAATGAGAAGGGCCTCGAAGAGTACGGAAGATTCAGAAAGCGCCCCGGTGAGAGAGATAAGATCATAGCTCAGCAAGGTCACTATGATGGTGAAGATTGTGCCATAGTCCTTCCGATTGACCCCGGCGCGGCTGGTAAGGTTGAGTTCGCAGAGTCTGCTAAGAAACTCCTAGCTGAAGGTTTAAGACCTAAACAAGATCCAGTCCCTAATACCCAAAACAAACTGTCACGGTTTGAGCCTTTCGCAAGTGCTGTCGAGGCTGGATTGGTTCGTGTAGTTGAAAGCACCTTTAAGAACAAACAGTCCCTCAATAAGCTCTACGATGAGCTTGAGAAGTTTGATGGTGAACGAAGTACACGTACTAAGAAAGATGACTGGGTGGATGCTATAGCTAGTGCATTCAATTACCTAACGCAGGCCCGGAGTATACGGGTTGTTAAACGAAATCAAAAACGAAGTGACACCTATGCTAAGGATGTTATTTCTAAGAACAAAACTTAAGAGGAGCTAAGCATGAGTAAACCAACTCGTTTAGTTATTGAGAATAAGGGCGTTGGTGCTATCCATGAGCGCCAGTTCTTCCTAGATATTCAGGCAGCTATTCTTGATGGCTACCGTATCAGCGAGAGCACAAAGCGTATTGATTCAACCATGAGAAACTACATGGGATTCATGGGTAGAGCTGTTCTAGTTCTTCCTGAAGATGCTCAAGTAGAAGAGACTCCAGTGGAAACACCTGAAGTTGAGACTCCTGAGGTTGAGACTCTTGAAGTTGAAGAGAAGGTTGAGGAAGTGGTTGAGACCCCTGTAGAGGAAGACCCACAACCTAAGCTGGATACCCTCAAGAAGAAAGATGACCTTCTTCAATATGCTAAGGAATTAGGTGTAGATATCCCTGAGGATGTCAAGGCCCCGATGAAGATCAAAAAGATCATCAGAGAGTCTGGTAAAGTTTAATAAGAGGTAGCTGATGTCAGAAGATATCAATAAGGCTGAAACCTCTGGAAACAAAACGGTGGTTAGACCTATCACTAATCGTGAGAAAGGTCAGCCACGGGTAGTGACAAGTGGTAGGTTCATTCAGGATACACGTAGAACCGAACTTACCATGCCACGTAGGCTTTGTACTTTCGATAGTATGATGGCTGATGATGCAGTGTTTAACTCTGTGGACGTTACTAACCTACCTGTGCTTATGGCATTAGCGGGCGGGAAGTTTGTTTCCAATAATGGATCAGCAATAAGTGAGGAAGTTGCTAAGTTCCTTAACTACAATATTCGCAATCTGAGTTCTGGCACTTGGCTTCAGGCTATTAATAACCTAAACACAGATATTATTTATGGTTTCTCCCTTCTGAATATTGTTACAGAAAAACGTAACTCCGGGCCTTACAAAGGTTTCAGAGTTCTCAAGAAATTAGCTCCAAGAGATCAGAAGTCCGTTTACGGATGGGTTTGGGATAAAGAGTTTCGTGAGGTTATTGGTTTTGTTCAGAAACCCAATCTCAAGAAGAATAGAAATCCCAAGATGACCGATTTTGCTCAGGGATTAACAAGCCTAGATACAGCAGCCCTTCAGCAATCTAACTACCCATTTATTAAGTCAGAGCAATTACTCCACAGTGTTTACAATCCTACTAATAATAATCCTCAAGGTGATTCCCCTCTCATGCATTGTTATGATGCTTGGCTAGAGAAGAAACTTGTCGAGAAGTATGAAGTTGTGGGTGTTAGTAAGGACCTTGGTGGTGCTTTAGTCCTCAGGGTTCCTTCTCAGTTAATTGAGAGAGCTAATGACCCAGCTACGTACCCTGATGAGGCAGCTGAGTATACAGCCCTTCAAGAGGATGCTGCGGCGTTACACGCTGGTGAGTCAAGCTACATAGTTCTGTCATCTGATGTAGATGCTGCAACCAAAATCCAAGATTACGATATCCAATTCAAAGGTATCGACGGGGGCGGTAAGCAGTACAAAACATCAGACATCATCGACCAGAAGCGTAAAAGTATCTACAATGTATTTGGAGCAGGATTCCTACTACTGGGCCAAGACTCTACAGGGTCCTATGCACTTAGTTCTAGTCAGACCTCTACTCATGCGATGTACGTTCAAAGAAATATTCTTTGGAAAACTGACCTGATTAATAATCAGTTGATCCCAACTATCCTGAAAGCGAATAACATCCAGCTTGACTGGGAAGATATGCCTGTATTCGAACCAATGGATCCGGACGAACTAGATCTTGATGTTCTATCCAAAGCTATTCAGCGTATGAAATCTGTCGGCGGCCTTACTGAAGAGGCTCTTACAGAGCTATATGAGAAGGCTAACCTACCGACAGATGGTATCGATAAGTTAGTTTTCGATGACGGTGACACAAGCCGTGGTGGGGAAAGCAACGGTACATCTGGAACGGGGAATACCCAATCAGGTGGCGCATCAAGCTCAACCAATTCAGAGAATGGTGGGGTAGCTAAGAGCTTCACAGTTGATAGAGAAGAAGATGGTATAATTTACGCTATTTCAAGTGATGGCGAAACCATTACTATCTCTAAGGAAGAATAGATATGGATAAAGTAAATGAGATCCTCAAGGCTGCAGGTGTAGCTATTGAGAAGAACACAGATAATGACAAAAGGAGCATTATCTCAAATGCCATAAGGGCAGAATACCCTGACACATATCCTTACTTAGTAGATTATGATGATGAGTACATCTACTTCGAGGTATATACAGGTGAGGGTTATAAGAACTTCAGAGCTGGATATACATTCTCGGGAGTATCTGTAGACATCGAGAGTGATCCAGAAGAAGTTGTAAAACTTACTGAGTACCGGGTTGTTAAGAATGACCTGAGCACAGAGAAAGGTTTACTAAATTTTATCACTAAGCATTTCGGTGGAACAAAAGGATCTGGGAAGACAGTTCTTAAGCAATTCCAAGAAGAAGAGATGGTAGCTATTGAGAAGCTCTATATCCACCCTGAGGATGTTGATGGAGTTGGTGATACTATTTCTTTAGAAGATACCCGTGGTATGGTTGATAGCTTAAACAAAGCCATCGAAGCGGGCACCCTACAGCATGGACTTTTCCACAAGCATAAGACAGATTCCTTCTCTGTTGTTAAGGCTTGGGTAGCTGAGACAGATTGCATTATCGGTGAAACTGAGATCAGAGAGGGTCAACCCCTCATTAAGGTTCAGTTCCATAATGAGACTGCTTGGGAACTTCGTAAGAGTGGTGAGATTGCTGGGATTAGTATCGGAGCTAAAGCTACCGAGATTGAGGAGTTAACTGATGACTGATTTACTATCAAGCGCAGTTGAGAAACCTAAAGCAAAGAGAGTACTGAAGGGTGTTCACTTTGACTTTAAAGGTGCAGAAATTACCTATACCGATTGGTCACAGGGTGGAGCTTGCAGCTTAGAGAATGATATGGTCCTTGCCAAGGCAAAGGATAACAAGAAGCCTCTAACAAAAGAGCAACAAGCTATCTTAGATCAAATCGGTGAAGAACATACCGCTCTAGAGAAATCTAAAGTGGATGCAACAAACACCCCCTCTTCCCCTACTACGGGTGATGGTATCGGGGGAGAGACACATGATAAAGGAACGGATGATATGTCTGATCAAATCGTAAAAGACCTTCAAGCTCAATTAGCAGCTCTTAAACATGAGAATGCTGTTGTTAAAGCTCAAGGCACTCTTGCTGGTTATGGCTTTGAAGCTGAACTAGCTGATGAAGTTGCTGAAGTACTTGCTAGTATCGAAGCCTCTGAAACAATCGTTAAGGCTTTTGATGCCCTAGTAGCTCAAGCTGAGGCTAAGGTTGAGACTGCTTTAGAGAAAGCTCAACAAGAAGCTAAGGCTAGTAAGGAGACAGCTGATACTGATCTTCAGAAAGCCCTTGACGCTGAAGCTGGTGAAGGTGGAGAGCCTGAAGCAGACGCTGTTGAGAAAAGCCTGATTGATAAAATCATAGAACAACAAGACCTACAGAAAGGAGCTAAATAATGCCTGTTAATGATACTGGTCGCAAATATTTCACAGATGTTGTTAAAGGTGTAAATACCTTTGAGAACTCTAATGCAATGCAATACAACTTTACAACTATCACCCCAGCTATTGCAGCTACTACTGTAGAGCCGATGGGTATCCCTTTGATCTACAACGAGACAGCCGGTGAATGGCAGATCGTAGCAGATACCAATATCGCTGAACTAGGTGGAAGTGGCTCAGGCCTTCCTAACGATGGCTTTGTAGCTATCATCGTTGGTACTGCTTTTGGTGCTGGTTTCAACAACAAAGATGTTGACCTAGCAACTGAGGACGTAACTGTTCTATTCCGTGGCGCTAATAATACAGGTGTTGTTCGTGATGGTATCGACTTCACCCTAGCTACCCTTAGCGCACCAAACCAAGCAAACTATGAGAAAGCTCTTGAAGCAGTTGGCATCATGGTTATCGACAACGCTGAAGTTGTTAGCCCAACTTACACATCTTAATACAGGGAGTAAAGATATATGACTGTTAAGATTAATCAAAGCAACGTAGAGTTTGATAAGGCTCTTAGCCATTCAAATGAGAACTCTTTTGAGTTGCAAGACGTTACCCCTATTGTTGAGCGCCAAGAAGTTGCTCCCGGTCTTTTGACTGCCCTATTGGGTGGTACTACTAACCAAGTTATGCTTGAGACAAACACTTTCAAGTATGATGAGTTAGAGCACACTGTTCAGTTACCTGATGGTAAGCGTTATGATGAGTTCGGTAAAGACCTTCAAAAAGACAAGCCTCGTCAGTTAATCTATGAGGTAGGTAGCTTCGGTATCCGTTCTAACGTAGCTCCAAAAGACTACGCTAACCGTAGAATCCCGGGCTCTCCTGACCAGTTGATGGATGAAGCATACCTTGTTTCTCAGATGAATGCTAAGAGTCAGAAAGCATGGCAGCTGTTCGATGAACTATCTTTTGCTCAATTGCTGACAACTGATACGAACATCACCCGTGGTGGTCCAATGCCAGAGTATAACTTCTACACTGACATCGTTGGTAGTGCACGTCCTGCTAAGATCAACATGGATCTTGACAATAACACTATTGATCACTTCCAATCATTCGCTGAACAGCTTGACTTCCTAGAGCAAGATGTTGAGAAGACAATGAACACAATGTCTATGCCTGTTGTTCTTTGCGGTAAAGACTTCTTCAACCAACGTCTTCTAGTTGAGAAGCAACAAGGTGGAGCTGGCTCACTAACACTGAACCGTGAAATGCGTGGTGGTCTAGACCTAGCATCTATGGGTGTTCCTGAGTCTAGCTTCGGTTCTGGTTCTGGTCGTTTCAACTACCAGTACTTCGATTCCCACGATGGTCTACGCTACATCCGTTACAGTGCCTCTATCGCTGGTACTAAGTTGATCGCTGATGCTGATGCTTACATGATCCCAGTTGGTGCTGAGACATTCATGAAGCAAGTATTTGCTCCAGCTCAGACTCGTCAGTACGTTAACACTACTGCACAAACTGCATACGGTTGGTCTAAAGAAGATGACCGTAACGGTGTTACTCTATGGACTGAGAAGAATGTTCTACCAATGATGGTGAACCCACAGCTAGTTCGTCACCTAACTACTGCTTAAGAGTTAGTGAACTAACAGCCGCCCTCCGGGGCGGCATTTTTGTTTAAAAAGAATTCTAATAAGGAGCCATTATGGCAGTAATAGATAGAGCACAACTTCTAGCCGATGCTAAGGTCTTCCTTCCTGATGGTAACGTCCTCACTGATACTGAGATGATGATGATCATTGACAATGTTGTTGATTATCAAATCCCAGCTGATGACGATATCTATTACAGTGAGGCTCTTTGTAAAACATTGAAATCAGTTGCACTACTCAACAAGTCGAAGTATGCAGTTGACGAACAGAACATAAAGAGAGAAAAGGTTGGCGGCGTAGAGAAAGAGAATTACGGCGAACTCAGTAGAGTAGCTTGGGATGATTATATAAAGTCTTTAGCAGATATCTGCCCTCTTTTACCGGGCGGGGGGTATAGCCCTAGTAAAGCTATTGGTGTGAAGATTAACCCAAGTAAGAAATTAACTGTTAGT